>Ga0209533_1002400_pt1 | contig 17003 bp, 18 predicted proteins | sample COG_04_FD_184748 | JGI IMG/M metagenome (GOLD analysis project Ga0209533, IMG submission 184748) | Pelagic Microbial community sample from North Sea - COGITO 998_met_04 (SPAdes) (version 2) | ecosystem: Environmental > Aquatic > Marine > Neritic zone/Coastal water | place: Helgoland, sampling...
AATTATTGGATAAGGTCTTTGAGGTTGAAAAGGATTATCCATATTGGGAGAGATTTAAACATAAGACAAAAGGATTTTACAGTGACTCAAAATTTTTATGGAAATTTATTAAACTTCAACGAAAAAGAAACATTTCAAATATAAACCTCTGCGATGTAAATGGATTTAAATTCAAATACAATATATCAGAAAATACACTAAAACGATTACATCAATTTGATTTAAACCTTGGGGGCATACTAGAAGGAGGCTCAATTGTTCCTGAAAGAGAAAAAGAACGTTTTATGATTAGTTCATTAATGGAAGAGGCAATAGCTTCCAGTCAATTAGAAGGCGCTGTTACAACAAGAGAAGTTGCAAAATCAATGCTAAGAACAAAGAGAAAGCCAAAGAATCATTCTGAAAAAATGATTCTAAATAATTACCTCACTATAAGAGAAATCAAATCTATTCAAAATAAGCCATTAACTCCTGAAATCATTAAACGCATTCATAGCTTAATGACTAAAGGCACTCTTGATGAAAAAAAATACGAAGGCCAATTTCGAACAAATAACGAAGTAAAAGTAGTTGACATAAATGGTGATATATTTTATGACCCACCATCATATGCCGAACTCCCTAAATTAATCGAAGCATTTTGCAAATTTGCAAATGCTAAAAATGACAAAAACTTTGTGCATCCCATCGTTAGGGGAATCATACTTCATTTTCTTATCGGATATATCCACCCATTTGTTGATGGAAATGGAAGGACTGCAAGAGCAATTTTCTATTGGTATTTAATCTCTCAAGGGTATTGGCTTGTTGAGTTTTTATCCATATCAAGAATAATAATTAAATCTCCTAGCCAATATGCAAGAGCCTATTTATATACCGAATATGATGAAAATGATTTGACATATTTCATTGATTTTAATTTAAAATCAATGGATCTAGCTTTAAACAGCTTAAAGGAGTACATCGAAAGAAAAATTAATGAAAAAAAGAGTTTATATAGCATTCTGAAAAATGAAAACATAAATGAGCGCCAAGCTGAAACAGTCAAATCTGTAATTAATGAACCAGATCTAATATTAAATATTAATGAAATTCAAGGAAAGTTTGGGACATCCTATCAAACAGCAAGAACAGATTTATTGAATTTAGAAGCCATTGGTTATTTAAAAAGTAGGTTGATTGGAAAAAAATTAATCTTTTTTAAATCCGAACAATTTGAAGAGAAAATAAAGAACATACATTTTGCCTAACACCCGGAACTGTTGCGCAACTCTTCTAAAAAAAGAATACACCTACTTCTTAACTTTAGACATTGCTTTTGCGACAGCTAGTACCACGCATTAGCGTAGTGCCCGTTAAGATAAAGCCGATAAAAAAATAACTGAATTTGTTTCACAGCATCACGCCAGCGCGTGGCATTCGGCAAAATCACTTCTAATTATAAATTCAATATCGCGTCCATCACAAACTGGTAATAACTCATATCGGCTGGGACAATGCTATACGTAGGATGTAGTTTGCGTTTACATATTTGAAGCTCTTCAAAAGAAAACAATCGTACGGCATCCACCTCCGATTTTTGTATGCGAAGTTGAGAAACGGGGACTTCTAATTTCACTAAAAACACATGTTGAAATTCACAGTCTATAATTCCATTATCGAATCGATTGGTGTTTTTTCGAATGTCAAGAAGCGTTAAGTCAGCTTCTTGTATATTCAGTCCAATTTCTTCTTCGACTTCTCTTAAAGCGCCCTCTATTATGGATTCACCTGCACTGACATGACCCGCTACAGAAACGTCCCAAAAGCCTGGAAAAGTTTCTTTTGTAAGGCTTCGTTTTTGAAGTAATAGGGCAGGCGTGGCCGTATAAAACCAAAGATGCACTGTGGGATGAAACCAACCGTTTTGGTGGGCTTCATCCTTCAAGCATGTGTGTCCTGTTGGTTGCCCTTCAGAATTCCAAATATCTAAGTATTCGTCCACTATAAATTAGTCAAAATAAGAAAATGTTTCGCCGTCTTTGATGTTTAATAAAGTTTCGTAAATCATTTTAATGACGTTTTCTACATCGTCACGGTGCACCATTTCAACGGTGGTGTGCATGTATCTTAGAGGCAATGAAATTAGTGCAGAAGCAACGCCACCGTTGCTATACGCAAAGGCATCTGTATCTGTTCCAGTAGCTCTTGAAAGTGCGGCACGTTGAAACGGAATTTTATGTGCTTCCGCTGTGTCCGTAATTAAATCACGTAGTTTTTGTTGAACCGCAGGGGCATAGGCGATTACAGGCCCTTTGCCCATTTCGCAATGACCTTGGGTTTTTTTATCTATCATTGGGGTGGTGGTGTCGTGCGTCACATCCGTTACAATCGCAACGTTTGGTTGGATGGTATGCGTAATCATTTCGGCGCCACGTAAGCCAATTTCTTCTTGGACGGAGTTAGTAACGTATAAGCCAAATGGCAGTGTTTTTTTATTTTCATGTAATAAACGTGCGACCTGTGCAATCATAAAACCACCCATTCGGTTGTCTAAAGCACGACATACAAAATGATCTTTGTTAAGGACATGGAAAGTGTCAGGATAGGTGATCACACAGCCTACATGTACGCCTAATTCATCTACGGCTTCTTTGGTTTTACAGCCAATATCGATAAAAATATTATCCGGCTTAGGGGCTTGTTCTTTTGCAGCGCTACGCGTATGAATTGCTGGCCAGCCAAAAACGCCTTTAACAATGCCTTTTTTGGTATGAATATTCACAATTTTACTAGGAGCAATCTGATGATCACTACCGCCATTTCGAATGACATAAATAAGACCATCATCGGAAATATAGTTGACATACCATGAAATTTCATCGGCATGTCCTTCAATGACTACTTTAAATGGCGCCTCAGGATTAATAACGCCTACAGCTGTGCCGTAGGTATCTGTAATAAAAGTATCTACATAGGGTTTTAGGTAGTCCATCCATAGTTTTTGACCGTCCCATTCGTAGCCTGTTGGGGCTGCGTTGTTGAGATAATCTTCTAAGAATGTAAGTGCTTTTTTATCTAATATCGATTTTTGTGCCATTTTGATTTAAATTTTGGTTAAAAATAACAAATATGAATGATAATCACACATAGATTACGGCATATTTTGTAAGTTTGAAGCAGTACACGTAAACTTAGTTATGAAGTCGATTTTTTATGTATTTTTTTGGGTTCCCGTTCTCATTTTTGGGCAGACACGACCGATACAAAACGATTCGATATCCGAAAATTATTTAGTAATTGTCGGGGATACTATTACAAATAGTTCTATAAATCTTAATGAGGTATATATTCTTCCTAAATTAAAATTTACTTCTTCAGAATCGCGGCGGCGGTATTTGATTTTACAACGAAAAACGATGAAGGTATATCCGTATGCAAAATTAGCTGCAGAACGTTTGGATAGCTTAAATAAGCAAATGATAAATCTTAAGAGCAAACGAAAACGAAAAAAGTATACGCGTATGGTTCAACGGTATATTGAAGATGAGTTTGCGGAAAAGCTTAAAAAATTCACTATTACAGAAGGTCAAATTTTAATAAAACTAATTCATCGACAAACAGGCGAAACAGCATTTGATTTGATCAAGTCCTTAAGAAGCGGTTGGCGTGCCTTTTGGTACAACAATACGGCTCGACTATTCAATATCTCTTTGAAGCTCCCTTTTGACCCTAAGAATTCAGAAGAAGACTATTTGATTGAGGATATTCTCTTACGTCAATTCCAAAATGGTCGACTAGACTATCAAAAACCGTTTAACACGTTTGATCTATATGAGCTTTCCAAACAATGGAATCCATAGCTTTATAGGTTATAATTAATTCATTTGTATTCAGCATTCCGTTTATCACTGAAATCTCACCGTTTGTTACATGAAATGTCCGCTTGTTACTTAACCCTTTGTGATGTGAATAAAATGCGGTTATTTTGATTCGAATTAAAGCACCAATTTTGTTTTGAAACTCAAAAATTAATTAACCTTTTTTGCCCCATTTTTAAACCTACTGAATACGATTAAGACTCAAATCTTAATCGTATTTTTGTATATGGTATAAAAATCTTCAAACTTAATCATAGACTTATTTAAAAATTCCATTGTGGTTTTCCAAGTAGATTTATTGTGAATTGATACCTCAGAATTTATAGACACATAAACAGCAGAAAGTGTTTTTTCTTTTGACACTTGTAACGTTTCTTCAAAAATGATATCCGCAAAGAAATCTGATTCAAGAATTGATTTATGAGACCGTATTTTGTTCCAATAAGCGAGTTGTTTATCAGGAGCCATATCAATACACAACGCCACATAGGCGGTTTTGGTGTCAAAATAAAATTTAAAACTTAGCCCTTTAACATTGGTGTTGTATAGGATCCAATCTCTAGGAAATGACTTTCCAAAACTAGTCCAAAACTCGTGTCTAAGATGTTTAGCTTCACTTTTACTAAACATGATTTTATATAAAATAAGCTAAAACAACAGCAGCTACAATCATTAGAATTTTATTCAAATTAAAATGATGCCCTTCACTACTTTCAAATAATATGATGGTAGATATATGAAAAAACATTCCAATCACAATGGCGTTTATGCTATAAATAACAGTCGATGAGATACTGAAAAGTTCAGCAGTTATTGACCCTAAAGGAGTCATCAACGTAAATATAGTTAAAAATATAGCGACTTGAATTTTTGGTAATTTTGATTTTAGTAGGTAAGTTGAAATTAAAATTGCGATGGGAATTTTATGGATGACCACACCAATGATAATATTATGATGATCATTTAAAGGAAACCCTTCAAAAAACGCATGAATTCCTAAACTAATAAATAAAAACCAAGGAAATTGAGCGTTTGAATCTTGTTGGTGTAAGTGTCCGTGTTCGGCGCCTTTGGAGTAAAATTCTAATAAAATCTGCAGTAGAATACCGCCCATTATAAACACCCCAATTTTTTTGGTTTCAAGATGAGAATATACCTCAGGGAGTAATTCAAAAATTGTTGTTGACAGTAAAAACGCACCACTAAATGCTAGAAATAATTTCAAGTTTAAAGGCTTGGATTTACTATATATTAGCACTATTGCGATTCCAAATACAACGGCCAGTATAGGCGCTAGAAAACTAATCATTAGCCATAAAAATTAAAATTAAACGTTCAGAAGTTTTACTGTTAAAAGGATCTAATTTATAATTCCCAAAACAATCTAGCAAATGTAATCCAGCATTTGAGAGCATTTTCTCAAAATCTTGATACGTAAAAGCACGTACTTTTTCTTCGTAATGACATGTTTTATCTGCGTCAATGATTTCAATGTTTTTAGAAATAAATCCATCAGAAAAGCTACGTTTTATATTAAATTTCACGTTTTCATCTTCATGAGTATTTTGAGAAATCAAATTTTCAATCACATATGGACTGTTCATGAAATCGATAACACCAATTCCATTTTGTTTTAGACTCGATTTAATGGTTTGAATCACTTTAAAATTATCAACGTCTTTATCAAAATATCCAAAGCTAGTAAACAAATTTAAAACAATTTCAAATTTAGTAGTGTAAGGTTCTCTCATGTCGTGAACATCAAAATAGAGAGAACTTGAAGCATGTGCCTTAGCATGTTCAATGCTGTTTTTAGACAAATCTATTCCGGTTACATTGTATCCTAATGTATTTAAAAAGATAGAATGTCTACCTTTTCCGCAGGCCAAATCCAATATTGAATCCCCTTTTTCGAGATTTAAATAGGATACCAAGTTTTTAATAAAAACTTCTGCTTCTTTATAATCTCTGTTTTTATAAAGGATGTGATAATACGATGTATCAAACCAAGACTGAAACCACTTTGAATGTTCTTTTGTCATTTTTTTACTTCTAACTCGCACAAAAATACTGTATTTTTGTGCGTACTAAATAATTTTGATGGAGAATAATTTTAAGATGGTTGCTAAAACCTTGTTTGGGTTTGAAGAACTTTTAGCGAAGGAATTAAAACAACTTGGCGCTCAAGAAGTGAAAATTGGCGTAAGGCATGTGAGTTTTGTGGGCGATAAAGGTTTTATGTATAAAGCCAATTTGGGGTTGCGTACGGCGATTAAAATCCTTAAACCTATCGCAAATTTCAAAGTGATAAATGAGACTGATTTATACAAAAAAATTAATGCCATTCCTTGGGAAAATTATTTAAAATCAAATGGCAGTCTAGCAGTAGGGGCGACCCTAAATGGAGAGACTTTCACGCATTCACAATATGTATCACTCAAAACTAAAGATGCGATTGTAGATCGCTTCAGAGATCAAACTGGCGAACGTCCAAATGTAGATTTGAGATTTCCAGATTTAAAAATTGACATCCATATAGATCGCCATTTCTGTACTGTTTCATTAGATAGTTCGGGTGAATCGCTGCATAAACGCGGCTATAAAGTAGCTACAAATATAGCCCCCATAAACGAGGTGTTAGCTGCTGGCTTAGTCATGCTTTCTGGCTGGGATGGTCAAAGTGATTTTATGGACCCTATGTGTGGTTCAGGCACAGTTCTTATTGAAGCCGCAATGATTGCTTGTAACATACCTCCTAATTTGATGCGCAACGAATTTGGTTTTGAGCGTTGGGAAGATTGGGATGTAGATTTGTTTGAGAAAATTGAGGAGTCTTTACTTTCTAAAACACGTGATTTCCATCATAAAATTATGGGGTTTGATAAATCGCCTAGTGCGGTTGAAAAAGCCATTCAAAATGTTGAAAATTCAAAGTTAGAAGATTTTATATATATAAAACACGAGGATTTTTTCAAAACTCAAAAAGGAGGCGAAGCGCACTTACACATGGTGTTTAACCCGCCTTATGGAGAGCGATTAGATATTGAAATGGAAACGTTTTATGGTGCAATAGGATCTACTCTCAAACATAAATATCCGGGGACAAATGCTTGGATGATATCCTCAAATTTAGAAGCATTAAAACACGTTGGGTTAAGGCCATCAAGAAAAATAAAGCTATTTAATGCTAAATTAGAAGCACGATTTCAGAAATACGAAATGTATGCAGGGACAAAAAAAACACACAAACTTGAAGTGAAAAAAGACTAAATTAATATATTTTTTTTACCCATTTTGTAAGTATACCAAACCAATAAAACTCCAATTAATGTAGTTGTGAAAGGTAAAATTAATTGTGCCCCTCCAATTTCCATGTGCTCTTGAATAAATATATTATAGTTGTGTTGTAGGACTAAGGCAACAAATGAAATTAAAAATAAAAATAAAGCAATTTTCTTTTTAAATAATAAACAGATACTTCCAAAGAGTCCTGCGAAAACAGCTGTTGCGAATGCTGCTGTTACCCACGCAGGAATAGTTATAAAATAATTTTGTTCTGACTTAGATAATGTTTTAAGAATTTCGTCACTCATAAAAGTTTGCCCTAAGTAGGCGAATACGCCTACAAGATTCCATATTATTGCAAGAATTCCAAGGATCCAAAAACGATTTGATGTTTGGTGTAATTTATTATTCATAGTAGGTTAAGAATTTTTTTAAAATTAATATTATTTTTTGTAAATAAAAATATAATCACCACAAATTAACTTTTATTATTTATTTAATTATCAAAAAAAAATATTCCAAAATAATTCTTTATAAACACAATAAAGAATGTACTTTTGCAAAAATCCATCAAAAAGATCTATGCTTTCCATTTCAGAACAACTAGAACGTAAAACAGGTAAAGAACTCTATAGTTACCAAAAAGGAGCAATTCAAAAAATCTTTCAATGTTTTGAAACGGCTGCTCCTGATTATCACCTTTTGTACCAACTACCAACGGGTGGTGGTAAAACCGTTATTTTTTCAGAAATTGTGAGTCAATACTTAAAAACTCACAAGAAAAAAGTATTGGTGATGACACACAGAATTGAACTTTGTAAACAAACCTCGTCTGTACTGACAGAGTTTGGAGTTCAAAACAAAGTGATTGATAGTAAAGCGAATTTAGAAGATCAGTCGCAATTTGATTGTTTTGTAGCGATGGTTGAAACACTAAACAATAGATTAAAAGATGATAAATTAGACATCTCAGATATTGGTTTAATTATTATTGATGAAGCGCATTACAATTCGTTTACCAAACTTTTTAAATTCTTTGAGAAGTCCTTTATTTTAGGCGTTACTGCGACCCCATTAAGTTCAAATATCGAACTTCCAATGGCTGATAATTACAATGAATTAATTGTAGGAGAAAGTATAGAGTCCTTGATTGAGAATGAATTTCTAGCGCAAGCGAATATGTATTCTTATAATGTTGGTTTGACGTCTTTGGTTGTTGGTGCAAACGGAGATTATACCGTAAAATCTTCTGAAGATTTATATACTAATAACGAGATGTTATCAAAGCTAATGGAAGCTTATAACGAACGCTGTGAAGGCAAAAAAACATTAATCTTTAACAACGGAATTAATACCTCATTATTTGTGTATGATTTGTTCAGAAATGCTGGATATCCTGTTGCGCACTTAGATAATACGGCCTCAAAAAAAGAACGTACTCAAATTTTAGAGTGGTTTAAGAAAACACCAAATGCCATTCTAACCTCAGTGAGTATATTAACAACAGGGTTTGATGAACCAACAGTGGAATCTATTATTTTAAATCGTGCCACTAAATCTTTGACACTCTATTATCAAATGATAGGAAGAGGATCTCGTATTTTAAAGAATAAAAATTCTTTTGACGTGATCGACCTTGGTAATAATTTTCACCGTTTTGGACCATGGGGAAGCACAAATCTAGATTGGCAACGCATCTTTAAGTATCCAAATTATTATTTAGATGGTGTTTTAAGTGATGAAGAACTTGAAAGCAATTTTATTTATGAAATGCCAGATGATATTAGAGCCTCTTTCTCTAATTCTAAAGATGTTTATTTTGATGTCAATAAAACGTATATCCAATCCATTCGAAGTGGAGAATCATCTAAAGTAGTATTGAAGCGCTCTATTGAGCAACATGCGCAAATTTGTATAGAGAATAGCGAGGATATATATGATGCTTTGGATCTTGTGAAATTGCTTGCCGATGATATAGATTTTAGAATACATCGCTATTCAAAATGTATCAGTAAGAGTACTCATAATTTTCTAAGTTGGCTCAAAGAGGATTATAAAAAGAAATTAAGAGCCTACTTGAGAGAAAATTTTGATGAAATTCTAGAAGCGCTTCCCAAAGTTTAAATTTTTCAAAGATGCTATATACATTGATTTTATTTACTGCTATGACTATGTTTCAAACTCCATCTATTATTTTTAAATTCGAATCTGGTGTTTCTACAAAAGGGTGGCAAATTGTAGATGATCGTGTGATGGGAGGGATGTCTCAAGGATCGTTTTCGGTCAATTCCGATGGTTTGGGTCTGTTTGAAGGCTATGTGACTACCGAAAATAATGGTGGTTTTTCTTCCTTACGGTACAATTTTGAGGCTATTAATACAAATGGTTTTGAGTTCATTGTTTTAAACCTAAAAGGGGATGGCAAGTCCTATCAGTTTCGACTAAAATCAGATTATAATCAACGTCATTCTTATATTTACACTTTTAAGACCACTGGATCAAAAGAAGAAATAGTAATACCTTTGAGTATGTTTGCGCCAAGTTTTAGAGGACGCTCTTTAGATATTCCAAATTTTGATGCCAATACCATTGAGCAAATCGCATTCTTGATTGGTAATAAAACAAATGAACGTTTCAATTTAGAAATTGAAAGTATTTCTTTGAGATAAGTTTTTTTTTCTAGCTAATTCTTGCTCTACAACTATTCACTAGATGCTGTTTGTTACATGTTAATCTTCAATTACTATTGTTAGTTTTTGTTTAGATACATTATATTTTCATATCTTTACTTTCAATTTAAAACTAATTAAAATTAACCAAAAATGAAAACAAAATTATCAACGTTACTTTTGGTAGCTAGTACGGTACTTGTATTTGCTCAAAAGAAGAAAAATGGAACTGTTTACATAGATCATCCAGCAATTGATGTCGTCAATCAAATGTATGCAGCTGTAAACACAAATAACTTAGAAGCTTTAAATACCATATTATCTGATGATTTTAAAGGCGTTTGGGGTGATGAAATGAATAAAGACCGTGAGCCCGCCACTAAAAAAGAGTTTATTGACAATGTAGATTCATGGAATACAAAAAACAGATACTACTCTTTAAAAACCGCTAAAAATGCGTATCCAGATGCTATTAAATACGATGACAAAGATTTCAAAGACGTAACTTTAGTGTACTGTTGGGAAGCTATTACTGGAGTTGGAGCTATGACAGGGGTGAAGTTTTCACAACGAAGACATACCCAATATGCAGTTAATTCTGACAACAAAATTTCATTTTCACGTACCTATATGAACCAATTTCCATTTATGGAAAGCTGGAAAAGTAGAACTAATTTAAGTGATGGTAAAATTTACTCAAACCACGCTAACATTAATACGGTAAGAAAGGCGATGCATGCATTACAGTACGGAAACATGGACCACTTTTTTGAAGCGTTTGACGAAAATGCAACATTTGATGGGCTTTTTAGTGACTGGGATGCTGAAGATTTGACAATGGAAGAGTTTAAAAGCATGCAAGCAGAGTTCCTATCTAAGTACACAATCAATAGTATCGACAATAAAGGAATTAAATACTATGAATTTGATTCCCAAAAAGGGCTTGTTCAATCATGGTGGCGTTTATCTGTTGTACGTAAATCAGACAACAAAACAATTACACTTCCAGTGATGGTGAATCACAGATTTAATGATGAAGGTAAAATTGTGAAGTCATTTGAAGCATGGAATGCGGATAAGTTGTAGTACTATTTTTATTTTTTTATTAATAAATTTAAAATAAAATAAATTAAATAGTGTAATATCTATAAAAAGTTTGTACGTTTGCAAAAATATTATAAATTTTAATTACACTATTATGAGTAAAGGAACAGTAAAGTTTTTCAATGAATCTAAAGGATTTGGATTTATCACTGAAGAAGGAGTTGAAAAAGATCATTTTGTACACATTTCTGGATTAGTTGACGAAATTCGCGAAGGCGATACCGTTGAATTTGATCTTCAAGAAGGAAACAAAGGATTAAATGCAGTAAACGTAAAAGTTATCTAATACATATACTTTCAAGTTTTTTAAAAAAGCCCATCAGCAATGATGGGCTTTTTTTGTACCCAATTCTAATGTTAAAAAAGAGGCGATTTGCAAGCTATAGTCCATAATAAAGCTGTAGTTTCGCGGCTTCTAAAAAAGAGTTTATGAAGCGTATCAGTCAATATAAGAAGCTGTTTAGTGTTGAAAAGGAAATTGACCTTAAGACACTCAAAAAAAGTTACCGTAATTTAGTAAAAGAATGGCATCCAGATAAGTTTCAAGATGGTGATTCTAAAGCTGAAGAGGCCGAATTAAAAAGTCGTGAAATCATTGATGGCTATCATTTTTTGGTAAGTATCGCCCCGGAAACGATCGCAGCCAATTTAGAGGTTTATACAGAAACGATTACAAACGCTGGCATCGCCGATTATATTCACAAAGGATTACTTTTAGAAATTACGTTTTTAGATGGTACTACCTATGAATATTTTGGGGTGACAAAACCAATTTATATAAAAATGGTTAATTCTAATAAATTGAATCGTTTTGCAAAACGTACCATATATCCTAACTACATCTACAGAAAATCGAAGCGTACGGTTCAAGAAGCTTAAAGCATACGTTACCTAAAGTTGTATCTTTATATTCAGCATCGTTTAAAAAAAGAATAGTGTTCCAATTTTCATGATTCTAGAATTTTGTATACTTATCTTCGCATAAAAATTTAGTATGTCAAAACGGTTTTCTGATTTAGGAGTTAACGATCTTTTACAAAAAGGGTTGGCGGATTTACAAATTTCTGTCCCTACAGATATTCAAGAAAAAACCATTCCACTGCTTTTAAATCAAACCGAAGACCTTGTTGGCTTGGCAAAAACAGGAAGCGGAAAAACAGCGGCGTTTGGAATACCTTTATTGCAGTTAATAGACATACAAAACTCTAACGTACAAGTTGTCATATTAGCACCTACAAGAGAATTAGGCCAACAAATTTATTCTAATTTGACGTCCTATGCGACACACATTCCTGAAATTTCTATAGCTGCCGTCTGTGGTGGTATTCCCATAAAGCCTCAAATAGAACGTTTAAAAACACCAACGCATATTGTGGTCGCTACTCCAGGACGATTAGTAGATTTGTCAAGTCGTGGGGCTATCAACCTAACACACCTTACATATTTAGTGTTGGATGAAGCCGACGAAATGGTGAGTGCTTTAAAACAAGATTTAGATCTTATTATTAAAGACATTCCAAAAAAGCGTCGAACGCTGTTGTTTACAGCGACACTTTCAGGCGCTATCAAACAACTGGTTCAAAATTACATGTCCAAACATGTGCTACATATTGAAGCAGATATGAAAACCGTTGGTCATCAAGGCATTGATCATCAGTATATGGTTGTAGAACCTATTGAGAAACTGAACGTTCTAATGCATTTTTTAAGCTCTAAAGAAGGGCAGCGCGGTATTATTTTTTGTAAAACAAAAGCAGCGGTTAATAAATTAGCAAAAAATTTAGCCATTAATAAATTCTCCTCAGGCGCATTGCATGGGAGCTTGTCTCAAGGCATTCGTGATCGGATCATGGGGCAATTTAGAGAAGGGCATATTGATATTTTGGTAGCTACCGATTTGGCTGCTCGTGGTATTGACGTCAAAGAAGTCTCCTATGTGGTCAACTATCACCTTCCTGATACATATGAAGCCTATGTGCATAGAAGTGGACGTACGGCTAGAGCAGGGGCAAAGGGACTATCGCTTACCATACTACAACAAGAAGAAGTTCAAGACCTTCCAGAATTCGAAAAAGAATTAGGTATTGTTTTTAGTAAATTCAAAAAAGCAGATGCCCAAAGTATCGAAGAAAATAATGGATTGTTGTGGGCTAAAAAAATATTTAAGACCAAGCCAAATCGAACTATTTCAGATGAATTTAGAAAAAGTATTAGTACTGTTTTTCATCATTTGACAAAAGAGGAATTGGTAGAAAAAGTATTGGCTAATTATTTAATACAAACCGCCACTGCGAATCATAAAGCGGACGTTTCAAAACAAGATAAAAAGTAGTAATTATTATGGCAAATACGATTAAAGACCAACAGGATATTTTAACAAAGTTAAATATTCATGTATTGAATCCAATGCAGGAAGAAGCAATTGCTGTGATCGAAAAAACAACCAATACTGTTTTATTATCGCCTACAGGAACAGGGAAAACATTGGCGTTTTTATTGCCTCTTATCAAACTATTAGATCCCGATTGTACGGATGTTCAGGCTTTAATTATAGTGCCGTCTCGTGAATTGGCTATTCAAATTGAACAGGTAGTTCGCAGTATGGGTTCTGGGTTTAAGGTGAACGCCGTTTATGGTGGACGTCCCATGTCTAAGGATAAAATAGAAATAAAACATATACCCGCTATTTTAATAGGTACGCCGGGCAGAATTGCGGATCATTTTAGCAATGAACGCTTTTCTAAAACCAGCATAAAAACGTTGATATTAGATGAATTTGATAAATCACTCGAAGATGGTTTTGAATCTGAGATGAAAGAAATTATTTTACAATTGCCACATATCAACAAACGGATATTAACCTCGGCGACTCAAAGTATAAATATCCCTGGATTTGTACGTTTAGATCAACCCACAACGGTCAATTATTTAAAAGAAAAAGGACCTTCTAAATTGGAACTCAAAACAGTGGTTTATCCGTCTAAAAATAAATCTCAAACGCTTTTAGAATTAATTGGACATCTCGGCAATCAGACGGGAATTATATTTTGCAATTTAAGAGATAGTGTCGATTTGGTAAGTCGGTATTTAGATAAAAATAAGGTCAATCACAGTTGTTTTGTTGGCGGTATGGAACAAAAAGATCGCGAGCGCTCTTTGATAAAATTCAGAAATGGCACGAATCAAATTCTCATTGCGACGGATTTAGCGTCTCGAGGCATTGATATTCCTGAATTGAAGTTTATTATTCATTATGAAGTGCCACGCGCTAAAGAAGAATTTATCCACAGAAATGGGCGTGTCGCTAGAGTGGATTCAAAAGGAACGGCGTATATCATGAAAGGCGATGCCGAAGATTTGCCTGAATATATCCATAATTCTAAAGTCGTTAACATCTCTAAACAGGCGGTACGAAAACCTCAGTTTTGGGAAACCTTGTTTATATCTGGTGGACGAAAAGACAAGATATCTAAAGGGGATATTGCTGGGCTGTTTTTTAAGCAGGGTAATATCACAAAGGATCAGTTAGGTGCTATCGAATTAAAACAAGATTGTGCGTTTGTAGCCGTACCTAAAGCGATCGCAGAGGATTTGGTAGGTAAATTAAACAATACACGACTTAAAAAGAAAAAAGTACGGGTTACGGTATTAGAAAACTAAATCAAAACCACCAGAGTAAAATTCGACTTTTCTTATTTCCTAAATCCATTGGCAAGACCTCAAAGTTTGCATTGGCTTTAGTCAATTGTTTTTTAATTGGAGACAGGCTTGCCGATTTTGAAACCAGTGTAGAAAACACAGTTACTTGAGTTTTATACAACACACTTTCTTTTATCAGTCGTTTAATAAAAAGGGCTTCGCCGCCGTTGCACCAAAGTTCGTTGGCCTGGCCTTCAAAATTAAGAGCGACTTCTTTTTTGTCAAATTCACGCCCTAAATTATTAAGCTTTCTTTGAGATCCTCTAAACGCATCATCTTTTGAGGTATGAAAAGGCGGATTGCAAACGGAGAAATCAAAGTGTTCATTTGAATGGATCATATTTTTAAAAAGGAAACTCTTAGTGTCTTGGTGTCGAATTTCATTTTTATTTTTTAATGATTTAGTATGCTGCATATTAGCTTTCGCTATTTCTACTGATTTGGCATCACATTCAGTACCCACCATGGTCCAATTGAAATGTTGTAATCCCAAAATACAATAGATGCCGTTCGCACCAGTTCCGATATCCAATCCTCGAAGTTTTGTGTTTTTATCGATATTAAATTTTTCTGAAAGGAACTCTTGTAAGTGCAACAAATATTCTAACCTTCCAGGAACCGGAGGGATGAGATAGCCCATAGGTAACTCATATTTATCGAGCTTAAAGTCAGCCAAAAGCATGGCCTTGTTTAGTTCGTATACTGCCGTTGAATTACTAAAATCAATGGTCTCTTCTCCAGAGGGGTTTAAAACGATATAGTCCTGTAATTGCGGATGGTGTATTGCGAATCGTTTCAAATCATAACGATTGCTGTAAGGGTTTTGTGCATGCATAACTGCAAAGGTAGATGATTTCAGTGCTAACTTGTAGAATCTGAATTTTTATTACGACTATTTTTTATTGAAACGAATGCCGTTGTTCTTCAGTCGATGAAGCAGTGAGTAATTGATTAAAAGTTTTAATCGTATTAAAATCTTGCGTAATTTCATCAGAAACGCCCACTCCAGAAATCCCCGTTTCTAGGATGGCTTTAACATCGGTTGTGGTGATGCCTCCAACTCCGATAATCGGTGTTTCGGTTTGTAAGGCATCAATGATTGCGTTATAACCGTTTAAACCTAATTCAGTTCCTCGAGTATCTTGAGTCGCTCTGAAAGGCGCTAAATATATATAATCGACTTCCTTTTCGATGTAAGTCTCACAGTCTTTTAAATCGTTTGCAGTGGCTCCAATCAATTGCCAAGGAGATAACTCTTTTCTAAGCGCTGTAGGGCAGGGCGTTGAAGTGTCTAAATGAATACCATCTACTTTTAAATCTTTAGCAATTTTAAAATGCGCATTGATTATTAATCGGGTTTGAAAATGAGCCGTAATTTCTCTCGCTTGTTGAGCAATTTTTAAATACTTTTTTTCAGAGCTAATTTGTAGGTCTAACAGTACTAATTCTGCTCCTGCTGCGCAGGCATTTTGAATGTTGTCCAAGTGTTTTTTTGGTGAACTTCCTTGAGAGATATAATGTAATTTAGGTATCATGGTGGCGTTGAGTTATGTAAAAATAATCTCTAAAAGGAAACGATCTTAGAGCGTTCCATAAAATAGGATTCAAAGCGTTTTAGTATTGAAGTCAATTTTTCTGAGTAAATAACATACTGGCATTTTTGGATACTTTGAGCTATCGACATAAGTGCCGAATAGGAGGAATGTTGTGAAAGAAACTCGGCATCATCAATACTAATTATTTTTAATTGAGCAGTACTAACTCCGTTCAATAAAAACAATTTATTCATTGTTTTTGGAGTCGAAATAAGAATATCAGTACCTTCAAATATTTCAGATTTTTGAATGTCGATATGCAGCTGCTCATGCCCCACATAAACCCGTAGCGAGTTGTATTTGGTATAAGCTAAAAAGATGTCGTATAATTCCATGGCGCGTTCCTTGTTTTCTACAAGAACGACGGCTCTAGGTGCATTTCCTAGGGCTTCACATTTTAATTTTTGTAAGGTAGTCAATACCAATGTTGTTGTTTTTCCGCTGTCATTAGGGGCCACGCAATACACATTCGTACCACTTTTTATGATGGGGATACTACTGCTTTGAAACGGGGTTGGTGTTAAGATGTCTAGAGATTCTAGTTTCTCTCGAATATCAGAATGTAGTTTTTTAAAAGGCATAGGAATTTAAGAGATCACTGGTTAATGACGTAATGATAATCGTTCGGGCAAATATACGTTCTGTAAACTTAATAAACAGAAAAGATGAATTTCAATTTTCTTAATGGTCTTTAAGTATAGTATAACCTAGATTTCGATAGTTTTTAAAAAGCGTTAATAAATTGCACTGGAAGTTTGTTATTTACTGCTTAACAATATTGAATATTAATT
>Ga0209533_1002406_pt1 | contig 16988 bp, 18 predicted proteins | sample COG_04_FD_184748 | JGI IMG/M metagenome (GOLD analysis project Ga0209533, IMG submission 184748) | Pelagic Microbial community sample from North Sea - COGITO 998_met_04 (SPAdes) (version 2) | ecosystem: Environmental > Aquatic > Marine > Neritic zone/Coastal water | place: Helgoland, sampling...
CTTTCGGAAATGACAAAGCCTCGGAGTGACGTTAATCTTCCAAAATACTCTGTATAGTTTCTACCCAATTTTGGGGGGTAATTTTTTGGGCTAATTTGTTGCTGTGTTTGCCCATTTGTTGCAGTTCACTTTCAGGTAATTGCATCATTTTAAGCAAACAGGCTTTTAAGGCTTGTTTGTTTTTGGCGGGAAATGAAAAACCATTTTTTCCTTCTTCTAAAAAAGCTTCTTTGCTTCCCACTTCTTCACTTAACAACAAAGGAAAACCTGCAGCGGCCATTTCATGGACACTTACGCCCCATGGCTCAAAATGACTTGGTAAAATGTAAATGGAAGTATCTAACAAGACAGGCTCCATTTCATTAGGCTGCAAAAAACCTAAATGTTTGATGTTGGAATTTTCAAGTCTATTTTCCCATTGGTCTCCGGTACCAGCACAAATCAATTCCCAATTTTTGAGTTTTGAATTTTCTTCAATTATTTCTTTAAAAGCCTCCCACAATTCAAAAATGCCTTTGTGTTTTACATATCTACCTAAATAGAGAAGCTTGTTTTTAGGTTTTGTATTTTCTTTTTGAGCAAATACCCTATTAAAATAATCTACATCTGCGCTATAATATCCTTGATGAATAGCTTTTGGGTAAATACCCAACTTTTGGGCATATAAAGCTTGCAGTTCACCTGAAACAAAAGCATGCGAAAAAAGTCCTCGAATAACTGACTTTAGCCCTAATAACCCAATCTTTTGCTTTAAAGAACCTGTCCAAGCCGTGTCCATCATTAAAACTCGTTTTTTAATACCGTGTTGATTGTTTAAGGCTTTTATGTAACCTTTATCAATCCAACCACTCACCAATACTAAATCAGGACTGGTATCTGATAATAATTTTGATAACGCTTGTATAGTGAATTGGTTTCTTTGAAAAGTCGTAATATTATTTGAGAACTTAAACTCAAAAGGAGCTTCAGGATTTACTGGCCAATGAACTAGTTTGATTTCAGCTTTTTCTGCTAATAAATTGAGGCAATTTACAGTGTAATCAGCTAACTCCGAATAAAGAAAAAGTATTTTTTTTTTCACCCTTTTTTACTTTTCTGCATATTCACAAAAGGCTGTAGTTCATACAATAAAAAGTAAACTATTAAAGGTGCTGATAAAAAGAATAAGCGACCAATGGTTTGGGCCAATTTTGCAAATAATGAAATCACAATCATTTGTAAAAAAAGCAATAGCAACAACAGAAGTTTACTAATATCAATAGGCATTTTTTTAATTTTTTTATATCCTACTAATAGTAAATAAAAAACAAAAATATTTTGAGTTAAAAATGCTTGCTTTATATAGGCCGCAATTGAAACATTCAAAGAGAATACGTTACTAATAAGATTTGAAAATTGCACTTGCTCATCATGATGCGGAGTATAAAATAATGTTTTTCTTAAGATAAAGTAAATCACAAAAAACAAAATAGTGCTTATAAGTACATTGACAAAATACCCTTTTGCCTCTTTATGAAATACAATTTGAAAAGCTGCATAAAGACCAATTAAAAAGAAAATATACTCCCTTTGGAATAAAGCAATTAAGAGAATTGGTAAATACCAATAATTTCTCTTGAAAAGACTCAAAAGTATTAATGCTGTTAAAAACGCTGATAAGGCTTCAGTTAAAGGGTTTAGATAAAAAAACATTGTACTAAATGAGAAGATATACAATATACCTCCAACCAGAGAAGACCAGAAAGCAATTCCATTAAACCACGAGAAATAAAAAATAAGAACACCTGTTAAAACAATAAAAATATAATTGAATAGTAAACCATTAAAAAAGACACTTTTCTCCACTTTATCATTGGTAAAAGCAATGTCTGTTTCATAATAGAAACCTGCTTTATTAAAAAGATAAATACCATACGAACTAACTAATCTTGAGTTAAAAGGAGAGCTAACATTTTCATAATCCCAATTTTCATAAAGTTTTACATATTCCGTATAATCTTTCAAACCTTGAACTTTAGGCGAACTGAATTTATACGCATAATAGAATAAGCCATAACTTAAAACAAAAAACAACAACGTTATTTTGATAAATAATTTCAATTGTAAGTTTTGTTTATTTGATACAATTCAAGTGGAACTTTTAAGAAATCGGAAATCTTCAATTTTGACCCTCCAACTTCAAACCAATTGTTAAGGGGAACTTCCAAAATATGGGATAGTGCTAACTGTTTTCCATAATGGTTTCTATACCTCATTAAAAGCTCCACATCAAAAAGCCATTTGGTTATAAATGCATCTCTAAATATTATCGCCGCAATACCATTTGAAAATAACTTTGCTCCACATTGTGAATCATACACTGGTAATTTCACAATTTTACTGCTAATGGTAGAAAATACTCTTCCAAGATAGTGTCGCTTTGCATCTCTTTTTATAGAAGCTCCCATTCTTTTTACTCTCGAACCCAAAATAAAATTAGCAGGCGCTTTTAGTGCAGAAAGCAAATTATTTATTTCTAATAAGGGAGCGGAAAAATCAGCATCCCAAAAACCAATGTTTTCAAACTCCAACTGTATTGCTTTTAATACCCCCAATCTAACAGCTTCGGCTTTTCCTTGATTTTTTGTAAGCTGTAAATCAGTAACAAAATCTTTATTTTGCTTTGCCAATCTGCTAATTAAGTCTCCTGTTTGGTCTGTGCTTCCATCATTCACAAGTAAAAAGTGAATATTTAGCCCCTTATCCAAAAACGATTTAAAGGCAAGTTCATCAAACCTTACGGTTTCATTGTAAAAAGGAATTACGATACAAGTGGACGACATATAGCAATATTGGAAAGGCCTGGAATTTTTAAACCTATTTTTTGAAAAAAGTTTCCAATTTTATAATCTGTTAATAAAATTGCAGTTAAAAGTTTGGTTTTAAACGCCCCTCCCTCCCATTCTACAAGACCTGTAGTATCTTTATTTTGGTTTTGAAACTTTTCAATTAAAACTTGTAAAATTCTAACTGGTAAAAGAGACCAAAAGAAATAAGATACATGCTGGGTAGCATAACCTGCTTTGGATAGGTTTTCTTTTAAGTTTTTATTGGTGTACCTTCGGTAATGCCCTAAAAAGTCATCGTGGCTGCAAAACAAAGATTGATAAGCTGGAACAGTAATCAAAAAATCTGTAGAATTCTTGATAAAATTAAACTCATTTACCCACTTCATAAAGCTTATATCATCTTCAATATGCTCTATTACATCTAGGAGTAAAACCAAATCAATATTGTTTACCTCCAATGAATTTAATTCATTTAAGTTTTTATGTAAAGAAATTTGAGTACTAATATTTGGCTGAATTTCGGTAATCATATCATCTGTAAATTCTATATCTACCGCATAAAACCTAATATGGGGGAATGCTCTAGCCAATTCTTCTACTAAAAATGTATCGCCACAACCTAAATCTAATACAGAGTTAAGTTTATCCGTTTTAAATTTGCTTTTTATTTGGGCCTTAATAACCTCTACTCTTGCCAATTCCCAAGGATGCCTAGATGTTACTTTTCCCTCACGACCTTTTACTTCTCTTAAATCCATTTAAACAAAACTATGATTATAAATATGGCAACAAAACTGTGTTGATTAAATACATAAAACCGGCAAAAACATAATAAAATTGAATTCCAAATAACACATAATCTTTTTTCTTGAAGTACTCTCTATTATTTAAGATTATTAAGTGCTCTTTAAAGCACACAACAAAAAGAATAAATTGAACAATGATAGCCTGCCAGAGAAAATTTACTGCACCAACATTAGCACCAGTTTTAGTTTGTTCATTTAATAAAATAAAAATTAAAAAACCAACTAAAAAAAATGCGCTTGCATATTGAATCATGCCTTTATCTCGTATTTTTTTGTAGTAAAAAAATAAGAACAAAACAGGAAATGAACTCCAAAGAACAAAGGATATTGGAATTGACCTGGTAATTTTACTCCAAGCCTTAAAAGGAGCAATTACGATTTGAACATCTTCATAATTTGCAACTGCTCCACTTTTGCTTAAATATAATGTGTAAATAAACTGAGCAATAATTACCAACCCAAAGATAATGTGAACACCAATTATTTTGAAAAAGGTTTTAGAAAAACCAAATTTCATTAGGGCAAAAAGTGGAAAAACTAAACCAAAAACAAGCATGAAGTTTGGCTTTATTAAAATACTTATGAAGCCAATAATTGCTATTTGCCAAAGCAGATTTGTTGTTTGATTTTGCAAAAAACAATACGATTTATAAAAAAGAGCTAATGCAAACGGAAACAAGAAAATAGTAGTTGAGTTTTGCCAAGAAATGGGTGGCAATTCATGCGTAAAGGGAGGCCTAGAAGGCATGTTGGTTAAAAACATAAACGCAGCTAACACCAAAGGTATTAACCAAAAATTTTCTTTAAAAAACTTAAAGGTTGGCGTAAACCCAGATAAAACTATGTTTTTTGTCCAAATAAATTTAAAGGTAACAGCTGAACCTAAAAGAACAGAAGCCCAAACATTAATGATTGCAATATTGAAAGAAAAAAAAGATATAATTTGAACAATACCAAAGTATAAAAAATGTGGGCCGTAAGCACCTGTTCCATCATTTAATGATTTAATTATCTGGTTATGCAAATTCAAATCATTTGGAACAGGCAAATTAGCAATACCTAAAAAAGTAAAAAAGCTAATAATACTAAGTATAACTAGTAAAACAATATTTTGCTTTTGTAAGTTCAACATTTATTTTTCTAAAACAATAAATCTACTTGTGCCCCAAAATGGTTTAATTCCAATTGAGTTTGTAATACTTTCTAATTTATGAAATCCATTTAAAACTGCATTTAACAAGCTGCTAGATTTGTGATAATTTTCTTCTTTCTTTCTAATTTCTTCAAAAGTTAGCTTTTTACCTAATTTTTCAGGCAAAACCCTTAATATCCAAACCAATGGAACATAGTAAGAAAAAAAATAAGCTTGATGGACTATTTTTAAGCCTGTATTATCTGCTAATCTTAATGTTTCCTTTTTATTAAACCTTCTAAAATGACCTGAATACTCATCTTCATTTGACCATAATGTTTGCATTGCTGGAACAGTAATGTATATTCTGCTGCCTTTTGGCAAATAATCAGAGATTTTGTTTAAAAACTCTACATCATCATCAATATGTTCTAATACATCAAAAAGGCCTACTGCCCCAATTTTAAAATCGTTAAACGGAAATTCTTGAAAGGTGCAATTGTAAACGTTTTCTACTTTTCTTGATGCTGCATTGGCGCAACCTTGTTCTCCTGGTTCACATAAGGCCGATTTAATATTAGTTGCTTTAAAGTAATTTCTTTGCAAAAAGCGCAATTGGTACCCATTACCACCTCCTATGTCTAAAAAATTACCTGTAAATGGAAAGTTTTTAATACAACTCAATATTGTTCCGTTTCTAGCATTAAACCACTGAGAATTTTCTTCCATTCTATAACAATCTTCATTGCCTTGTTCAGGATATGAAACTTGTTCTTTTTGGAAAGAAGTTGGTATGAAATAGCCTAATTTATTTTTTTTGAAATTCATAGGGTATACGTTGATTTGTTTAGTTGTTGAGGCGTTTATTTGTTTAGTTGTTGAGGCGTAGTATCGTTGAATCGGAATGATTTACTAATCATTAATGAATGCGAAATTTAGAGATATTTCTGAGAAATAGAGATGGAATCTGTATTTGGATTGTTGATGCCTTTTTTGGAGACTCTATCGCTTTAGCTCATTCTTCGCAAAATCTCGGAGTTACGTTAGTTAAAAAACCTCAACACTTCATCAATTACCCTTTGTTGGTCATCTTCGGTTAATTCAAAATAAAAAGGAAGCCGTACCAAACAATCTTCGTAGCGGTCTGATTGAGGTAATGCTCTGCCATCGTGTTTGGATTTGTAATAGGGGCTTTTATGTAAACTCAAATAATGAAATACGGCATTGATGCCTTGCTTTTTTAAGTGTTCAATTAGGGCTGTGCGTTGCTCCAAACTTTTACACACCAAATAAAACATGTGGGCATTATTGGTGGCATACGGCGGAATAAATGGCAATTGAATTCCCTTTTCTTTGATGGATTGCAAACCATCCCAATAGGTTGCCCAAATTTCTTTGCGGCGGTTTTGAATGGTTTCTAAATTTTCAATTTGTGCCCATAAAAAAGCGGCAACAATTTCAGATGGTAAATAAGATGAACCAACATCCACCCATCCGTATTTATCTACTTCGCCACGCCAAAAGGCTGAGCGATTGGTTCCCTTTTCCCAAATGATTTCTGATCGTTTTACAAACTCGGGATTATTAACTGTGAGCATTCCGCCTTCGCCGCTGATGATGTTTTTGGTTTCGTGGAAACTAAAGGTGCCCAAATCGCCTAAACTGCCCAAGGGTTTGCCTTTGTAATAACTATCAATAGCTTGAGCGGCATCTTCCACCACAAACAGATTATGCTTTTTGGCAATGGCTAATATTTTATGCATGTCACATGCCACACCGGCATAATGCACGGCTACAATGGCTTTGGTTTTTGGTTTAATGAGTGTTTCCAATTTTTCTTCATCCATTCCGGGATGGTCTGTTCGGCTGTCGCAAAAAACGATGTTTGCCCCTCGTAACACATAGGCATTAGCAGTGCTCACAAACGTAAAACTCGGTACAATGACTTCATCACCTGGTTGAATGTTTAAAAGCAAAGAAGTCATTTCTAAGGCATCAGTGCAAGAGGAGGTAAGTAAGTTTTGCCTAAATCCGAAATTTAATTCAAAAAATTCTTGGCATTTCTTAGTAAAAAACCCATTTCCTGAAAAACTTTTATTTTTTAAAACAATTTCTAAATTTTTTTTCTCCTTTTCTGAAATATATGGCTTATTAAAACCAATAAATTTTAATTTTTCCATATAGCTAGCCCAAAACCCGTTTTACCATAATTATTACCATTAAAAAGCATAAACATCTGACCTTTAAAATGAAAAACACAAGGATAACAAATCATTTCACTATCCCAACCCTCTTCAGATTGTTGAATACCAACTTCATCATCTTTTCTAACCCAATCTATAACATTTTTTGATTCAGCATAGCCAATTCGATAATTTTCAAAACTTTTTCCACCTCTATATGAATACCACATTTTATAAATACCATTGTCATATACAACTCGTGGAACAGAAATAGCATATTCAAAATCATTTGAGTAATCAATTGCTACTTCGCCATTTCGAGTCCAATGAATTCCATCATTTGAATGTGCAATTTTTATATTATACCAATGCTTCAAACCTGCTTTGGATTTTTCCCATTTGTCGCAAGAAAGGTAAAACATAATAAATTGATTATCCTTCAACTTGAAAACATTTGGGGTGGCAACAAAGCATGGATCATAAATACTTCTGTCTAAGATTGGACCGTTAAACATCTTTTCGAATGAATTTGATTCTTTATTCCATTTAGCAACACCAATTGAGTTTCTAAAAGGAACACTTTGAGAGATGTTCCACCCTTGATAGTAAATGTAATCATTGCCCAGAAATGATAGAAATTGGCACCCCATAACACCATCCTCATCAAACGAGCCGATAACTCCAGGATAAATAATGGGTTTTGGAGATAAGTAAACTAACTTTTTATTATCATCAAAATCAAAAACTCCCTTGAAAAGAACAGACTGATTTTTTGCATTTCGCATTGTGAAAAAAACATCAATTAAATTATTGTGTATTTTTCCAATAAAAGGAACTGCTGCAAAAGAGTAGAGACCTATTGATGGGAAATTTTCAGGGGAAAATATATTTCCAAACTTTTTCCACGGCATATTAAATACCTATTTAGTTTTTACAAAAATACATTCACCCCAAGCCTTAAATCGATTTTCACCTTTGTATAATTCGTGATATACACATTTTTTTTTAACAAAAGAAAAAGAATCTAAAAATTGAACGATTTCATGCTCTAGTGGAGCGCCTTCGTAAAGCTCAATTAAATTTACCTCACTAATAATTACATCAAAGAAATTCAAAATTGAACTTGCTCCTTTAAAAACCTGTAGCTCTGCTCCTTGTACATCTACATTTAGAAAATTATAATCTTGAATTAAATAATTCCACTCAAATAATTTCCCTAAGGAAATAGCTGAAACCTTAATTGTTTTTATTGTGTTTAATGAAGGTACAATATTTTTGAATTCTTTCATTTTTAATAGGCTTGATGGTTCTGTGCTTCCAGTTCTACTCGTGTGAATATGAAAATCTACAGTTCCCTCAGAATCAGAAATTGCATTATTTATTACCGTAACCTCCTTAAATGATTTGAAATTATTTTTGAGATTTTCAGCCAAATCAGGATTAGCTTCAATTAACATTATTTTTTTAAACCCCAATGACAAATAACTTTCAACTTCTTGTCCTTCATGAGCTCCAATATGAATTATTCCACGCTTTTCAATTTTGTTTTTCTTTAGTAAAAGAGTTATATCTTCTTTATGATTATCTTTTTTTACAATTGACATCTTTTAAAAATTAAATGTATTTTTTACAATTACTCTAGGTCGGTTTTTACTTTGTTGATAATTTTTCCCAATATAAATTCCAATAATTCCTAAAGCAAATAGATTAATACCCCCTACGAAATACAATGATGCAATTAAAGATGTCCAACCTGATTGATAATCCTCGAAAAATAACTTTTTTGTAAAAATAAATACAATAAAAATTAATGCTATCGTAAAAATTAAAAATCCTACTAGGCTAATCATTTTAAGGGGAATATCACTAAATGAGATAAAACTGCTAATCATTTGAGAAAGTTTCTTTCGAAATGAGTAGGATGTAAAACCCTTGTCTTTTTTTTCTATTGGTATTCCTATTTGATTAAATCCTACAATATTCATTATTCCAATCGCAAAAAGGAAATATTCATTGTGTAAAAGCAAAGCATCAACATATTTTCTAGTCATTAACCTTGCCCATACTGGACTTCCTTTAATCTCTATACCACTGAAAATTTTAAAAACCTTATAAAAAATCCAGCCTGTTATTTTTTCCTTCCAATTGCCTTTTCGACTTTCAAGAAAGCCATAAACAGCGTCAACCTTTACATTTTCAAGAAGTTTATTATAAAATTTAGAAATTATTTCAGGATCCTCTTCAAGGTCAGCATCAATGGTAAATACCAACTCACCCTTGCTGACTCTCATTCCTTCCCAACGTGCTGCTGCCGCACCAAAATTCTTAGATAATTCAATTATTTTTATTCGGTTATCTTTTAGTGCTAAATCCTTTGTTTTTTCAAGAGAGTTGTCTCTCGAACCATCATCTACTAGAATAATTTCGTAATCATTTGTAATTTTATTGATAGCGCTGGTCATTTTAAGGCAAAACTGCTCAATATAACTTTCTGAAAAATACATGGAACTTACCACGGAAATTTTCATTTTCTTATTTCTTTAGGTTTTAAATTAGTTTTAGAAGGGTAATCTGAATGAATAATAATTGGCATAATCATCCACCTTCCTGAATTTTCTTCCCAATTTAATCTTTCATCCTTATCAATTTCCTCTACCCCATGAATAATATTAGGCGATAATACAATAAGATCCCCAACTTCAGTATAAGAGTCAATGTAAAATCGTTTTCCATCTTTTCTAGAACAACCATAAACACCACCTGACTTAAAGTCCTTTTGCCATTCAGAAGCTTGAACTATTGTTTGAATAAGTGCAAACTTTGAAACTGGATCAACATGAGACATTTGATATCCACCTCCCTTAGGATAGTTGTGAATATTTACTCTTGCAATGTATAATTCTGATGGAATATTTTTAATAAAACTCCCTTTTGGTGTCCCAGCAAGAAAATTTTTCAAATCAAATATTTCTGAAAAATAATCAAATAATTTTTCATTTTCCTTTAAATATCCATGCTTATAGTATGCATGCATAATAGCTTTAACATGAGCATTTGGATAGTTGTTATGAACTCTGTGAAAATCCGGACAATCATCAAAGCAAGGATGCCAAGAAGGTTCTGTTTTTTTACCATTTTCGAAAGTTATATTTCGAATATCTAAAATTTCATTTTTTGGATAAAAATCCTTTACAATAAATACTTCAGGTTTTTCTATTTTATTTAAAAACTCTGAAGTTGAATTGTAAACTAGATTAAAAAAATCTACTTTAGAAAGTAAATTAATTTTCATAACTTAATTTGATCACTTGTTTTACCTAATTTTATTGGTCTTTCAGCAACATAAACACAATTTTCCTCTGAGTTTTTACTCATTATTACTCCTGCTCCTAATAGAGTGCCCTTTTCTAAAGTTACCTTATGAGCTAAAGTTGAGTTAACTCCTAGAAAACAGTTTGACTTTATTAGACAATGACCAGAAATTACTACATGTGATGAAATAAAATTATGGTCTTCTATAAGGCTATGGTGACCAATATGGTTTCCACTCCATAAAGTGACATTGTTTCCAATTTTCACAAATGGTTGAATTGTATTGTCTTCAAAAATAAAGGAATTTTCACCCGGAGGAATTTGACTTAAATAGGAACACTTTGAACTAATATAAGAAGCCAGTTTAAACCCTTTTTCCTTTACCTCGAAAAATACTTTTTCTCGTATTTTATTCATATTAGCGTAACTAATCGCAATAAAAACCTCAAATTCCTTAATTGAAAATTTTTCTTCCAAATTGTCAAAAGGAAAAATCGGTTTTCCTTCAAATTCCTCAGATGTTATAAATTCTTTATGAACTGTAAAACCAGTTACTTCATACTCAGAGTCGATTTCAAAATAGTAATTTGCAATTTGCGCAATATCTCCTGTCCCAAAAATTATTAATTTTTTCATTTCCTAATAATTATAGTAAATTCATATAAACCGTAGTCATGTAGTAAGGCTATGTTTCGGGAAAAGTTTTTTTTACAATAATCAAAAAACTCTAACGGGTCTGCATAGTACAAATAATCTTTCATAAACTCCTTGTCACTATATTTTGTTAAACAGTTAAAGGAAAAACCTTTCTTGCTTAGATTATTCATTTTGCCTATTGTTTCCAAAATGTATTTTTTCCAAACTTGGTTTGAAACTTCCTCAAATTTTACATTGAATATTCCACTAGCTGTTACATAATCAAAATGTTGAGTAGGTTCAATTTTTAAAAAATTTACGTTTACTTCTTCTCTAAATTTTTGGCTTGCTCTTTTAACCATTTCATCGGATATATCAAATCCTGTATAATTGATTTTGTTAAATGAAAGTGTCATTTTTAAATAATTTACATATTCTCCAAATCCACATCCGAAATCCAAAATAGAAAATTCTGGTTCGTTTATTACTTTTGACAATTGTTCAAACCTTAAATATTGAGATTCTAATGAATTCCAATCTACACCAAGTGGACTTTCACCATGTTGTCTTACTTTATTTGAATAGTACTTTTCTATCCTGCTTAAAAACTCTTTGCTCAATTTCTATTATTTTTAGTTGATTTTGACTAATGTAAAAAAATAGATTTACCTAATAAATCACATTCCTATCATTCTGGCCGAAATTTCATGTATTTTTTGGCATCTGTACCTTCACACAACAGTAAATCAAAAATAGATACTCCGTGCTCAAATGGAAGGTTTAGTTGATTATAAATAGGGTAACCGGAATAGTCCCAATATTGCACTTTAATTCCTTCCTTGTTAAATTTATCTTCTTCCATATAAGCCTTTGCTGCTGGACCTGAATAATAAGCTTTTGAGCCAAGTTCTTTGCAAATGTTTACCAAACGTTGTGTTTTTTCTTCATGCAATTGAAACTCAGAAGAAAGCCTTATTGGTGTTGTTATGCCTAAAAACTTATTGATGCCTTGAATAAAATGGAGGTTTATTTCTGTTAAATATTCGAAATTGCACGTTTGGTAGAGTTCTTCTATCCATGGAAAAACATCTTGAAAATATTTTGCTTTAGCGTAATTCTGTTTCAACATTCCCAAATGTGATTGTTGCCAACCCTTTTCCGATACTTTAGTTTCGTTAATTTTTTGAAAATACTTGCCTTTAACCTCTACTGGAATACTCAACCATTTTAAGCCTTGTGGTGTTTTTATGAGGTTACGGTTTCGCCAATCGCGCTTGGTATATTGCATATCATCATAAACCACAAATACATCAACAGCAGCAATACTATCGAAATAGCCTTTCCATGGAATATAGTTAGATTGGGTGATAATTGCCTTTTTCATTTATCGCTGAATAGATTTGTTGACTTCTTTACCCAGAAAATTAAGTTTACTTTCTTTCCAAGCAGCATAATACATCCAAACATAAAACGGGAAGCCGTTTAAAAAATAATTGCCTTGCCTTGCCATATTTATTATGATCACCACTAAACAAGCTGAAGAGATGAGCCAATACTGTTGATCGTTTTCTTTCCTTCGTCGAATAAATGCGCCAAAAATCAAAAAACCAAAAATTCCCAATCCTAATAGTCCCGTTTCGCTTAACAAGCGGTTAAACATAGCGCTTGCATCTTTCATGTTGGGGTGATAATTAAATATTATATGATCTTTAATTAAAGAATATTTATTGTATGCAATTGAGTGAGAACCAATGCCAGTGCCAAATAAAGGATGAGCTAAAAAGTTGTTCCAAGCCACGTACAAATGATCATACAAAATAACAGAAGAACCATGGTATTTATAAACGTTAAAAGCGGAGGTAGGAGCATCTAAAAACAAATTTAAAGTACCATCATACCTAGAGGATAAATCTTTACTAGAGTTTATCAATTGAAATAACAAAATAATTGCAATTGGGCTTGCAATGATTAAGTATCTAAACAAACCATAATTTATGGCTAATAACAAAAAAATTAGTACCAAGGAACCAACAATAGTTCCAGAAAAACTCAAATAAACACCAACTATTACTATTACAGAGGCGAGTCGTTTGTAATAGAAAGCACGGTTTTGGTAAATTAAATCATGTACCGCAATAAAAACTGCACCTGATAAAAACATCGCATAATAGGTTGGTTCCCCAAAAAAAGTACTTACCCTGAATCCAAACAAACCTCCTGCGTACTTTCCCAATAATCCAAAAAACCAAAATGGGCCTTCTCCGTTATCTAATCCTAAATTATGGGCAATAACTTGTACTACCCCAAAACTTGCAGTGAAAAATGCAAATTTTAGGTAAATTTTAAAAATGGTAACCACTTTAAAACCTAATTTGAATACGATATAGTACATCAACAAATAAGCTGCAAGTGCCCCAACCAATACTTTTAAAAAAAATCCTATTTCATTGTAACCGGTGAAAGAAAAATATAAGCCAATAAACAGCAATAATGTAAAAATTAAACCTAACACTTTTGGGATGCCGTATCTATAGATAAAAACGGGAAATAAAACCAAGTAAAATAAATAACCATAATAAATATCCGCAAAGCTGTGGATAACACCTACTCCGTAAAACAAATTGAAAAACAAAGCCAATTGTATCAACAAAGAAACTTTTTGATCATCAGTACTTCTATGTAGGAAATAACTCAGCAAGGGTTGACTCTATTTAACAACTTTAGAAATTTTTGACAAAAACTCTTTTACAATTACTTCCCAAGTAAAGGTTAATTTTACCTTTTGCAAACTAGCTAACTTCATTTGGTCTATTTCTGAAGAAGGTTTGTTAATTAGTGTTAACATACTTGATAGAATTGAGGTTGGTTTGCTGTTGGAAAGTAAAATCCCATTTTGTTCATTGACCAACAATCCTACTGCTCCGACATCTGTCGCTATTATTCCACACCCTTTTGCCATGCCTTCTAGAATAACATTGGGCATGCCCTCTGAATGAGAAGGAACTACCATAATATCACATTTATCTAGAATATCGAAAATATCTTTTTTGGCACTTAATTCTCCATGATAAATAATTTGATTTGCAATAATTTGCTTCTCTTGAGGTATTGGTCCCACAAAATGAAATTCAAAGGATTGCTTAGCTTTCGCTAAAGTTAATAAGGCTTGGTGTAATTCAATTATACCTTTTCTTCTTTCGTATCTGCCAACAAATACAAATTTTAAGATTTTGCTTGTTGGCGTGATTTCTTTGCGAATATATTCGTCCTCTATTGCACCTGGAATTTCAACTAAATTCTGTTTTGGCACCCCTAAGTCTAAAATTAAATCAGTTATTTTACCTCCATAGGAAAAAACAATATCTGCTAACTTGTTAAGTTTTAAGGTAGGTTTTTGAAGAAATTTGAATTGAAGTTTTGATTTTAAATCTGCAGGAGGTTGAAACATTTCATAACCATGGAATTTCACGCCTACTTTTGGCATTTTTAAACCTTTTTGCTTTTCTTCAAGCAACTTCCATGCTGCAAATCCTTTGGTGTAGATAAAGTCAAAATCGCTGAGGCGATTTTTTACTGCACCAAATAATATTATTGAGTATTGATAAGAATTACGGACGTAATGCCCCGGAATTACTCCCTTATTGGGGAAACGATGACCAAAAGCAGTTATATTTTGATTTTCATCAGTTGAAAAAGCTGATTTGGTATCAGGCAAAGGTGCATTGCCATAAATACAATGATGCAACTCAACTTTTACTCCTGCTCCTGCCAAATATTTGACTAAAAGATATGAGTGTTTTTGCATTCCTCCAATTACAAAAGGAGAAATGCCATCTGTAAGTAAAAGTATTTTCAACTTTTTAAAAGTATTTTTTTGATAAAACCTTGATCTCTAAGGCTTGTCATTGGTTTTTCATATATAAAATGAATTAAGTAACAAACAAGTAACCCTATTGTAATCATTGTCTGTTCTGCAATTAGACAATTTAGTTTTAGTAAGAAAGAGAGAAATCTTGATACTATGCGAAATTATTTCTCAAATCTGTAAAGGGCTTTTCATACAATTTATATAAAAAAAATGAGAATAGATAAAGAGCAACAATTTTTAGAATTAATAAGCCGGGGCCTGAATAAATATCTTGCACGCTATGAAAAACATTAAAATGGAACAAGTAAAAAGAATAGGATAAAATACTGGTCCAAACAATAAATTGAGAAAAGGGCATTATCTTATATAGTTTTTGATTAATAAAACTAGAATCGGTAATAAATGGAAAGCTTAAGGCTATGCATAAGCTCTGGAGAGGATAAAGCAAGGTTATTATTGTAACACTTTTATTTATTTCAGAAACACCGAAATAAACAAACCCAAAAAATTGGATAATTACGATACTTATAAAACTAAATATAAAAAATTTGATTTCTGCTAATTTTTGAAAAAATAATGGCAACTCCTTTTTTATAGAAGCCAACAAAACACCTATAAGCATAGTATCTGCTCTCAGCAAGAAATTGCCATGAACAGCACCAATTTGCATTTCGTTTACGTTTATGATGAAATACTTTAATAACATAAAAGCTAAAATTGAAAATACTATACTTAATGTTTTTACTTTTTTTATTAACAAGGTAATCCCTAAAAAGATAAAAGGTAGCATTAAATAAAACCACTCTTCAATAACCAAGCTCCAACTAACGCTGAAAAGGTTTATTCCATAAAAATTATTTTGCAGGAAGACAAAGTAGTATAAGTACTCCCATTTTATTTTTTTTGATAAAACTATCTGAAGCAGCAAAGCCAAATAATACAAGGGTAAGGTTCTAAACCACCTTTTTATCCAAAAATGTTTTATGGTTTTTATTCCATCAAATTTATCAAATTCTTTGAGTAAAATACCCCCAATTAAAAAGCCACTTAAAACAAAAAAAAGCTCTACTCCAAAGCCGCCCAATCTAATTATAGGGTAAGGATTTAACCCCAAATGCTCAAACAGGACCAGCCCTATTGCTATTGCCCTAATAATATCAAGGCCAAGGTTTCTTGTTGGAGTTTTTAAGGAAAATAAGCTTAAAATAAAAGGTTTTATGGAGTTAATTTTAATAAATATCATTAATTGAAAATTTATTTTTTACTGCATCAAATAATGTTTTGAGTATTGATAAGAATTGAGACCGTAATGCACAAGAATTTTACTTTTCAGGAGGAAAAGGTAAACAAAAGCATTTGAATTCTGATTTTCTTTAATTGAAAAAGCGGATTTTTTTAGGTAAATTTAAACTTTCATAAACACATTGATTCAACACAACTTTTACCTCCGCTCTAGCCAAATAATTGGCTAAAAGTTAAGAATGTTACTGTATTCCCTCTACCACAAAAGGTGAAATACCATTGATAAGAATTAAAATATTCAAGTTAATATTCTATGTCTTGTTAAAGTGAGGGAAATTTAATTGCGGAGATTTCCTCCCAAGGAATTCTCCCAACTTTTTGAAGCCATTTGGGTCATTTACTTGAAGCACCAACAAATCATCTTCTCTACCTTTAAAGTAGGAAAATACGAATAATCTATGCTTTAAATACTTCTCCCAACCTACCTCAACGTTTGGCGCTTTGCCTGTTACTTTAATATTCCAATTTTTAAAAGAACTTTTCCAAGAAGTCTCATCTCGTTCTAGATAAATAAATTTACTATTAGGAAATTTTTTATCCATTATGGGAATTATGTCCTCTTTTAACCATGGTAAATCATCAAATGATTCAAACCTAGAGGTATACTTTATTATTTTTTCTAAATCACCTGTTTTGTAATATTTGCGCCAAACTGTTTTATTGAAACTACTGTTTCGGAAACCCAATATTTCCAAAGATTTCCCAACTGTTGTTGTTCCTGTTTTATTATAACCAATGCAAAATACTTTTGGCCCAAAATTAGATTTATAAACTTTTGTTTTTAACAAGTGGAATTTTTCACTAAGCTTCTCTTTAACGGTATGAATATACTTTATCATAGAGTTTCCCTTTTGATTTTTTAATAAATCAAATTATTTCTAATGAAAAAAGTTTTAAAGATTTGGACCGAATAAGGCCCTT
>Ga0209533_1002407_pt1 | contig 16987 bp, 15 predicted proteins | sample COG_04_FD_184748 | JGI IMG/M metagenome (GOLD analysis project Ga0209533, IMG submission 184748) | Pelagic Microbial community sample from North Sea - COGITO 998_met_04 (SPAdes) (version 2) | ecosystem: Environmental > Aquatic > Marine > Neritic zone/Coastal water | place: Helgoland, sampling...
AAACAAATTGAAGATGAACCAAAAGAAAAAAAAATAAAGAAAGAAAAAAAATCATCTATTAATGATAAACAAATTGAAGATGAACCAAAAGAAAAAAAAATAAAGAAAGAAAAAAAATCATCTATTAATGATAAACAAATTGAAGATGAACCAAAAGAAAAAAAAACAAAGAAAGAAAAAAAATCATCTATTAATGATAAACAAATTGAAGATGAACCAAAAGAAAAAAAAATAAAGAAAGAAAAAAAATCATCTATTAAGAATGAACAAACTGATGATATAACAAAAACAAAGAAAATAACAAAATCAAAAAAACCTTCGATTGAAGAAGAACAAATTGAAGATGAACCAAAAGAAAAAAAACCATCTATTAAGAATGAACAAACTGATGATATAACAAAAACAAAGAAAATAGCAAAATCAAAAAAACCTTCTATTGAAGAAAATAAAGACAAAAAAACAATGAAAGAGTATGAAGATAAATTCGAATTATTAAAAAATGATTATATATTAATTTGTAAAGAAACATCCGAATTACAAAACGAATTAAATACTAAAGATAAAAATAGAGAACAAATACTAAATGAAATTAGGAAGTTACAGAAAAATTTTATACCAAATTCTAATTTCGGTATTTTATTAAATACAAATGCAAATACAAATGCAAATACAAATGCAAATACAAATGCAAATACAAATATATCTACATCTTTAATATTAGATAATAATAAATTAAGTATTAAAAAACCAATACGTCATACTGATATGGAGACAGATGATTCAGAATCTGAAGATTTTTCTGATGATCTTGATAGTGGCAGTGATTCTAATTAAAAAATTGATATTTAATATATTTATCATTTATTGATTTGGTTTATTATATATATATGATATACAATAAACCAAATAATAATAAAAAATCAACAGATATTAATTTAGTATATTATGATTATACTTCTTATGAAAATATAAATTATACTAACTTAAAAGATAGTTTTTGTAAAAATGAATTTATTGAAAAAAAAATATCAAGTTATAAAAAAGAACTCGAAAATATTAATGAATTAAATATAAAAAAATTAAGTTCTAAAAATAAATCAAGTTCTAAAAAAAAATCAAGTTCTAAAAAAAAATCAACTCCTAAAAAAAAATCAACTCCTAAAAAAAAATCAACTCCTAAAAAAAAATCAACTCCTAAAAAAAATTAAATTATAGTTCGAGGGGCAGTCGTATATATACGACTGCCCTTCTCGCTATAATTAGATTATAGCGAGAAGGATGGCTTCACCAATAAAGAAAAATTGAAATAATATATTTTTCTTTAATTTTATTTTATTTTATAATAAAATGGCAAATTTAATTTCCAATATGGTAACACGTAGAGTTGCAAATATAAAAACTGGTAATAGTCATCATGCAGCTTTATTAATCCCGTTAAAAGGGGCACGCTAATTTTAAAGGAAATAATTATGGAGAGAATTATTTTAGAACTTCAAATAATAGTATTCATGCGGAAGTAGATGCAATAAACAGAACAGCTCTGAAATATTATTCTCGTAAAAAAAAAAAAAATAAAAAAAAATTTAATCTAATTGTGATAAAAGTTTCTAGAGCAGGAAATAATATTGGATGTTCGCGGTTATGTGAAAGATGTGTATTATATGTAAATAATATTTCTAATCATTCTGGAATTTCTATTAGTAAAATTATATATTCAAATACAGATGGAAGTTTTACAAAAACTTCTCCATTTAGATTATTAAATTCGTCAGATCATCATATTTCTAAGTATTATAAAAATCATGGATATAAGCCCACACTTTCGTGCTGTAGTCAAGATGAATGTTGTACTGAAATAGATTCTAATGAGGACGAAGATCTATTAGAAGGATAACAATAATGCCTCTAGGTATTCAATCCTAGAGGCATTAAATTTGAAATTATAATTTAATATATATAAAGATTTATATAAATTAAATTATAATGAAGATAGTTAAATCATTTTCAGAAAATTATAATTATATGTTTGTGTTAGATAAAATACCAATAAGTAATTTAAGTAAAATAGAATCAGAAAAATCTTATAAAGTAAAATTTGATGAAAATTTTTCATATTGTATTTTAAATAAATTAAATAAATTAAATAAATTAATAATAATAAATTTTACTGATTATCAATTATTTTATTACAAAAATAATTTTAAATTAAGATCTATTAATACAACTAACGATTATATTTTAAACAAAATAAATAGAATAAATTTAAACTATGTAAAATATATTAATAGTGAAAAAAAAGATTTTTTAGTAAATTTAATAGATGAATATAGTTTTATAATTAAAAATGATTTTAATTTAGATATAGTTAATAAAGTATTTGAATTATTAGATAGTTTATATAATACAAGTGATTATGAAAATTTTGATTATCAAAATTATTTAGATCCCTTAATTTCCATATTTATATCTGGTATAAATAATAATATTTTTGATAAAAATGAATTAATAGAAATATTAGATTTATTATCAAAAGTTTCAGATGATATTTTATTTGATAATTATTATTTTACAAAAATTATATATGAAATATTAATAATAAAAATTCAAGAGTTTGAATGGGATGATTCTTTAATATCAGAAATATTAAATTTTTCAAAATTTCCAGAAATAAAATCGTATTATAATATATTTTATAATTTGTCTAATCTATTACAAATAGATATAAAAATAAAAAATATATTAGACAAATTTGATTTAAATAGTTATAGCCAGATGGGCGTATATGACTCGGTTTATAATTGTAAAAATTCTAAAGAATTATATCATTCAATTATAACTCAAACGAATTGGATTGAAGAATTAGAATGTGGTAATATTATGGGATTATTATTAAATATTAATCCGAAAGAAATTAATAAAAATGGTTATAATTTAGATTATGTACCAATTGATGATATAACTCATACAATTGTTGGATTTGATCAAATTTTAGAAGCTTATAATATAAATAAAGATAATAATTATGAATGTGTTATGTCAGGATATGGTGTAGGCAATGGCAATTGTTTTTTACCATTATACATAGATCCAAATCATTGGAAATTAGTAGAAATATATTTAAATTATAATTTAGGTATTTTATTTAATAGAAATTCATTGAATTTGAATAAAAATCATAAAGAATTATATAAAAATGTTTTAGTAAAAATGATAAATTTAACATTTAGTGATGATGGTTATAAATCAGAAAAATGGATAAATTTATTATTTTCAGTATTAAGAACGAACTATGAATTATTTAAAAATGATTATAATGATTTAAAAAAATTTAAAAAAAATATTAAATTCAGAACAACATGTAATATTAATAATATACTATTTAATTATTTATTAAATGATAATTATGATGATTGTATAGAAGATATTATATTTGAGGAAGTTATTAGAAGAACATTGAAATCGTTATATAGAAATATAGATATATTAGATAACATATACGATTTTAATATAAATTTAGCATTAAATTATGAAATAAATTATAATGATAATAATTTACCAGATAATTTAGTAAACGATTTAAAATTTAAGAATTGGATAAAAGATTTAGAAAATAATAATATATTTTCTGAGAAAATAACTCTTATATATGGAATAATAATGATGAAAACTATAATAAAACGAGATAAATCCTTTATTAATTTTGATAATAATTGTGGTGTATTATCAAATGAAAATATGGAATATGTAAAAAATTTTATACAAGATACAAAAATATTACCAGAAAATGTAGATCTATCTGGTATTTTAAATACTCAATTTAAAAATCATGTAAATATAACAAAAGATAAAGTATTTTCGGTAAATGCATTTATAAAATTAAATTTAGTTGAAAATATTGATGCGTTAAAAGGTATGTTTATTCAAGGATTAATTCAAAGAGTTAATAAATGTAGAAAGAAAGCAATTGAAAATAATAAAGTTCAAAATCCATTTAATGATAATAATATTATTAAATATACTGGTTTATTAATAAGTCAACGATTTATTAAAAATTATTATAATTTAACAAATTATGAAAGTTATATAAATGTATTAAATATATTAGATACAAAAATATTAGAAAAATTCATTAATTGTATGATTAAAAAAACGTTCTCTATTAAATCAGATATAGTTAGTAATATAATTAAAATTAATTCTGACAGAGTTGATATTGTACTTAATTTATTAAAAAGTTGAAAAAACAATTTCTTTTTAGATATATTTATTATTTTAAATAAAATGTTATTTGAAATAATAAATGCGCTTTGTTGGATATCTGTATTTTTTTGTTTTTATTTAATATTAAATCCAAATATTAATATAATGAAAAATTTACATATATCTCCTTATAAAATTAAATTAAATAAAGAGAGAGAACCAAATTATAATGTTATTGAACATCTTCAAAATTTCCCTCAAGAAAAATTAATTAAAATATCAAAATCATTTACAAATAATTTTGATGTTATGGTTTTTAATTTCAATGGTAGTTTAAATATAGGAAATATTATGAGACTTAGTTGCATATATGGCGCAGATAACTATTATATTGTAGGAAGGAAAATTTATGATTCTCGATCATGTGTTGGGTCCAATAAATATCTTAATGTAAAAATATTACAGAATATAGTAAAATATTTGCCAGATAAGAATATAGATCCGGATATTAATAAAAAGGAATTAAAACAATTTTTTATAAATAATAATTTATCTCCAATATTTATAGAGCAAGGAGGAGAAGATATTACTAAATTTAATTTTAAAAGTAACATACCAAAAATAAATAATAAACCCGTGTTTATTTTTGGTAATGAAAGTTATGGAATTGATAAAGAAGTACTTAATTACTGTAGTGATATTGAAGGATTTTCCGTATTATCTATTCCGCAATTAGGAATACTAAGATCATTAAATGTATCTAATTCTGCATCTATTGTATTATGGGAATATTATAAACAAATACTTGTAAAATCTGATCCTAAATATAAATATGATTTATAATTATATATTTCAATAACGAATATAAATAGATACGATTTTTATAATAAGTTTTTTTTATATTTAGAGCGGTGCGGATTTTAAATGCCGGTTTTTAGGTCTTATATATTTTTAATTTTCTATGTTTTGATGAAGTTCTCTTTTTCGATGATTTTTTTTTAGTTTTATAATATTCTTTATTATACGGATAAATAAATCAAGACCAAAAGAATTTAGCCCAAAACTGAAAGAAATAAAGAAAACTGTTAAATCAAAACAGAAAAAACGAATTGTTGTTTAATCAAGGTAGTAGATTAAATAGCATCTGGTAGGATTATGTGTATCTACCTTTATGTGCACATAAGTAAGCATACTATTTAGATTTTAGTACCTTTAATGGCAAAGCGGTGTGGGTTTTTAGATGTTTTTAAAACCGGCGTTTAAAATCCGCACCGCTCTAAATGTTAAAAATTATGGAAAATGTCTTAATTAATACGGCGTTTGACATGATTAATTTGTCTTTTATTGTTTTGAGGTTTTTGGACATTAATATTTTATATAGTTTTTTAATTAAAATATAATATATAGTATATGAGTTTTTATAGTGCAACGGGTAAATTAATTAATAAATCTTTAGATTTAAAAAAAGAATCTGATTCTGTTAAACAATCAATTGAATATAAAGCAAACGGGATTTTAATTATCGAAAATGATGATAAAGTTAGTGCCGCTCCGCGTATATCTAAAAATAAATCTAAAAATATGTCTTTAGCTAATATACAAAAAAATATTAAACCATCTTCTTCTATAATTGAAGAAGAATAGTTACACAAATAAATATATGTCATAAAAATTGACATATTTAAAAGTTAGTTAGTTATTTATATTTATTAAAGTATAAATGACTGATCATTATAAAAGATATAAAAGTAAATTAAAAGAACCTGTTATTATTCCTTATAATGTCAATAATAAGTTGATCCGAGATGTAGATTTAAAAGAAATATTAAATAGATTTGGAATAAAATTAGAAGTAGTAGATATAGAATTATATAGGCAAGCATTAACTCATAAATCATATATAAAAAAAGAATTTTATAATAAAAATATGGATGAAATAATAAAACATAAAGAAAAAATGGGAGAAGTATTAGAATTAAGAGATGAATCAAATGAAAGATTAGAATTTTTTGGAGATACAGTTATTAAAGCAGTTATTTCTGAATATTTATTTGAACGTTATCCAAATGAAGATGAAGGATTCATGACTAAATTAAAAACAAAAATAGAAAATAGAGAATCATTGGCTCTATGGTCCAGAACGATTGGTTTAGACGAATTTGTGATAATTTCTGCACAAAATGAAGGAAGTAACAATGGAAGAACTAATGAGAAAATTTTAGAAGATGCTTTTGAATCATTTATAGGTGCTTTAAAAAAAGATACAAATTTTGAAACATGTAAAGCATTAATTAGAAATCTTTTAGAAAATCAAATCGATTGGTCTGAAATTTTATATAAAGATTGTAATTATAAAGATCACTTACAAAGATATTATCATTCAATAAAATGGGAACATCCTACATTTGATTTAATAAAGGAAGAACATTTACAAAATAATAAACGATTTTTTACTGTTAGAGTAAAAAATAATAATAAAAATACTGTCGCAGTTGCAACTGATACTTCTATCAAAAAGGCACAGCAATTAGCTTCAAAATTAGCATTATATAAGTTTGGACAATTATCAGATTTTCAAATGAATGATGAAGATTTCGAATTACTTAAATAATTTTTATTTATTATATATAATTATATATTTAAATAAAAATGTAGAAAATTATAAAATTTTATATATAATAATATATATATGTCTGATAATAAATATATTGACTTAAAAATAAATGGTAGATTATTCCCATCATGGGTATTACTAAATTTTAAAAATTATAAATTACCTCCATCATTAAGAGTTGAAGGAGATGATCCATGTAAAAGAAAAACTAAACAAGAATTAAGAAAATATCAAGATTTTATTTCTATGTTTTTAGATTATAAATCTCCTCATAAAGAAATATTATTATACCATGGCTTAGGTTCAGGTAAGACAGCTACAACAATTAATTTAATGAATATTTTATATAACTATACACCAGCATGGAATATATTTATTTTAATAAAAGCATCTCTAAGAAATAGTTGGTTAGACGAAATAAAAAAATGGATGTCAGAAGATGAATATAATGAAAGATTTTCTAATATCAAATTTATTCATTATGATTCACCATTTGCAGATAAAAATTTTTTAGATGCTATTAAGCAAAGTGATAGTTCAAAAAAATCATTATATATATTTGATGAGATACATAATTTTATAAATAATGTATATAATAATATAACTAGTAAGACTGGTAAAAGAGCTTATGTAATATATGATTATATACAACAGGAAAAACGTGATAATGAAGATACTAGAATTATTTTAATGACGGGTACTCCTGCAATTAATAATCCTTTTGAAATTGCATTGATCTTTAATTTATTACGTCCAGGAATTTTTCCAAATAGTGAAATAAAATTCAATGAAATATATATTAAAGGTAATAAATTAGATTCTGCCATGAAAAATATGTTTCAAAGAAGAATAATGGGTTTAGTTTCATATTATTCTGGCGCAGACAAACAATTATTTGCTGATAAAAATTATCATTTTATTCAACTAAATATGGATCCATATCAACAAGAAGTTTATGAACATTTTGAAGAGATTGAAGATAAAATAGACAAAAAAAATAAAAATAGATCTAGAGGTTCCAAAGTTCCAAGTACATATAAATCTTTTACTAGACAATCTTGTAATTTTACATTTCCAATTATGGGATCAAAACTACGAGGAGAAAATAGACCAAGACCTTCTAATTTTAAAGTTTCTGAATCTGATATTCAAAAGATATTAGAAGGAAAAAATGATAAAGTAGATCAAAATGAAAAAAAAGAAAATAATTTTATTGAATATTTTGATATGATAGATCTTTATTTAAAAGAATTAGATATATATTTTAAAAAAATTATAGATAAAGATAATAAGAAAAATAACAGTTTAGAAAAAGATATTTCTATTTTTAAAAATAAATATCATAATAATTTTGATAAGTTTTGGAAAGAATATCAAAATAAATCAGAATTATTAAAAGAATTTTATACTTGTTCATGTAAAATAACTGCAATTATATTTAATTCATTCACTTCAAAAGGTCCTTTAATAATTTATTCAAATTATGTAAGAATGGAAGGATTAGAAGTTATTAAGATATATTTAAAATTTTTTGGTTTTAGTTCTTATAAAGATAAAACTGGAAAAGATTATTATAGATATACCGAATATCATGGATCAATTAGTATGGAAGAAAGAAATAAAAATAAAAAAATATTTAATAATGATATTAATATTGATGGCAAACTTATAAAAATTATTTTAATATCACCTGCTGGTTCAGAAGGTATTTCTTTACAAAATATTAGACAAGTACATGTATTAGAACCATATTGGAATGAGGTTAGAATTAACCAATTGGTGGGACGTGCTATAAGACAATGTTCTCATGCAGATTTACCAATGAAAGAAAGATATGTAGATATATACAGATATATAGCTAAAAGAACAAATAACAAAGAAACAACAGACGAAAATATTCAAAAATTAGCTAATAAAAAAGACGAATTAATAAATTCATTTTTAGTTACATTACAAGAAGTTGCAATCGATTGTGAATTATTTAAAAATCATAATATTCAAAATAATGAATATAGATGTTTCAAATTTAATCAAGATAGTTTATTTGAAAAAAATATCGGACCTGCATTTAAAATACAGGAAGATTATGACCTAAAATTAGACAATGGTTATAATTCTACAAATTCAGAAGTTATTAAAATTAAAGTTAAAAAAATTAAAGCTGTTCAAAAATTAAAAGATAATAAATTTAGTGCTCAGCTAGATTATTATATGGATAATAATACAGGTATTATTTATGATATAGATTTAGAATTCCCAATAGGTAAAGTTTATTTTGATAACGATGGCATACCTGAAATTCAAAAAAAAGGAGTTTATATAATTTCTGAAATTATATCTATTCCAATGTTAAAACATACATAAAATAAAAAAAATTATCTTCTACACTATAAAATAAATCAAAATAAATCAAAATACGATTTATTTTGATTAAACAACCATATCATTTATCAAAAATTAATATAACATTAAATTAATTTTATCATAATGATTTAATTAAATGTTTTTTTATTCATTTCTATTTGAACTTCTCCAATATTAAAAATAAATTGAGCTTGCATATTCCATGCTAATGGATGTCTTAAATATTTACTTGCACTTCTAAATGAATTTCTATATTCTTCTTTAGAAATAGAATTTATATTTATAATATTACTTGCATTATTTACATTATCTAAATTCATATTCCAAATATCCGAATTATTTTTTAATAAATCACCTGCACTATCTAAAATAGTAATACTCATTGAACTGAAATTACCTAAATTTGAAAATCTAAAAATTTTATCTGTTTCCATACCATCCATATTATTAAAACCTCTACTATTTTCCCTTCCAGGATATAATAATGAAAAACTTTTACTAATATTAGAATTAGTTGCTAAATCATTATTTTTTGGTAATTGATCTATATGTAATTGGAAAAATCTACCATTTTCTACTTGACAATCTTTATCTTTAGTATATAAACTATGAGTATTTATAATATTATCATTAGTTAATTCTGCTGTTTCTACAACAGCTGAATATACATTTGTATAATCTGGAGATTCATTTATAGATCTATAATAATCTATTGTGAATATAGATTCGTAAGTATAATAATAAATTATATATATAGTTTCATTAGAGTCAGTATAAAAATTATCATATTGATTAATATTAGTATTTAAATCGTTAAAATTATTATTTATAAAATTATTAATACAATTTTTTAAATTTGTATTTGTATTTTCTATTTTTTTTATATAATAATTATCAGGAAATATTGTTTTTACTAATTTTATATATTTTACATTTTTTACAGATCGATGAATAGACGGACCAGGAGTACTATCAGTACTACCTAATTTTACAGTGAAATTAAATACATTGGGATATCTAGATATATCTCTATCAATAGTATCGATAATAATATCTTTCTCATCAATGAATTCATTTCTTATCTCATCGTACATATTGTTATCAAGTAATGGTCTATTAGTGTAATTTTGTTCATACAAAAAATTACCTCTATTATTTGATTGATTAGAATTATCATAATTTATATCATTATTTTGAGTTACTTTATTGAATGAATCATTATTATTTGTAAATAAACAACGTTCTTGTAGATTTTCAACAAAATTTGCAGGTGTATGTGCATTATTATAATAATTATCTCTTATTGGAATATTTGATGAATTATTTCTATCTCTTGGAATATTTGATGAATGATCTCTTGGATTATTAAACATATATTATATATTTAGAATTTAAAATAAAATATAAGTTTATATTTAAAAAAAAAAAGATATTAATTGTTAATCAAAATGGAAACAAAATTTATTAATAAAAATAATTTAACGTTATTAAATGGTGAATTAACTAAAAGGTTAAGTATTCAAGATAAATCAAAAGAAGAAAAAAAAATGGTTATATCAGTTTTATTAAATAATATGAAAAAAGTATATAATAAATTAGATAAATCAAAAATTAATGAAAAAAATATGTCAAAAGTATTAAATACATTTAATAAATATTCATTACAGAATACATGTGATGAAATAAATAAATCACTTAATATTACTAATGATACTAATATAGGTCCTGTACAATATAATAGAGATAGGGAAGTTAATAAAGATACAAATATTCATTATTTGGAAAGACCTGCTGTTACTGCTGTTCCAAAAGAAAAAGGATATGATTTATCAAGTAGAAATGTAAATTATAATTCACAACCTGATTATAATAATAATAATATAGAACAATCTTCAAGATATTCTGAAAATATCGCACCAGAAAAAGCAATGGAACAGCTTATTACTGAAAGAATGAATGACGTTCCAAATAGGCAACAACCATCTACACCTGATTTTTTAAAAAATAAACAAAATAATAATATATCAAATATAGAACATTTTACTCAAGAATCATCAAAAACAAATCATAATTTTTTATCAAATGATAATTTTTTATCAACTGAAAATTCATCTCAAAATATAGATAACAGAATGTCGGGAGATACATATCATTTAAGTGGATCTAACTTAGACTCTAATTTTAGTAGTATAGATTTTGTCAATAATGATATCTCTTCAGGTTTACCAGAAGTAGATGAATCAATTAATACATCTCAAAGACTTGAAATATTACAACAAGAAAGATCAAATGTTTATACAAATAATACAAATAATATAGACAATATATCAAAACCAGATTTTAGTAAATCAATAGAAGAAAATGATTTTCAAAAACAACAACAACAACAACAACAACAACAACAACAACAACAACAACAACAACAACAACATCAACAACAACAACATCAACAACAACCACAACAACAACAACAACAACAACAACATCAACAAAATTATCAAAAACAACAAGATTTTCAGAAACAACAAGATTTTCAGAAACAACAAGAAATTCAAAAACATCAAATATTACAAAACCAGAAAAATATGATGGATAAAGCTTCACATATAAATAATGGAAATATAATTGATAACTTGCAAAATGTTAATCAAGCAGAACTATTTAAATTACTAAATTCATATGCTCAAAATAATTCAAGTATAAATAAACAAATGGATGCACCGCCTATACTCAATAATCAAGAAAATATTCAAGAAAACACTTCAAATAAACATAATGATCAAGTAACTGATTATCTAAATGATTTAGGTAAAAAACAATTAGAACAGTTAAAACAAGTACAATTACTTCAAGAACAATTGCAAACACATATGCGTAATCAAATGACAACATCATCAAGTAATCAATCAAATCAGTCAATGTATAGAGATGATGGAGATAATACTACTGATGAATTAAAAAATGAATTAATTAGTAAAGTGAAAATTTTAACAGGACAGTTGGAACAAGAAAAGAAATTAAATTCACGTTTAAAAGAAAGATTAGATGAATTAATTGAAGATCATGATGTTCAAAGTGAGAGAAAAATAAAATTAATTGAAGATAAAAAAACTGAAATAAAAAAAGAAGTTTTAACTTTAAGCAAGCGTCATAAAGAAATAGAATCAGCATATAATAATTTAATAACCAAAGAATCTTTTATAAAAGCTTTTATTGAAAAAAATAAAAAATTAATTTATGCAGATAGAAAAACATTTTTTTTGAATTCAAAAGATTATAACTCTAGTAGTATGTTTACATATAAATTTGATAGTATTATTAATAATATTAATAAAATAGAATTAATATCGTATGATTTCCCATTAACGAGTAATAATATTAATAGTATAAATGATAAAATACATTTTAAATTTGATATGATTGAAGAAAATAAAGAAAATCAAGAAAATAATCAAGTAGAAGAAAATGAATCAGATAGTGAAGAAATAGCTATAGATAATTCTGATGATATATCAGTAATTAATATTCCTCATGGAAATTATGATATATCTACATTAATAAAAAAACTAAATAAATTAGGTAAAACATATAATCTAATATTTTCCTATAATAAAAATACTAGCAAAGTTACTATAAAGAGTGAAAATAAATTTTCTTTATTTAATAAAGAAAATTCTATATTGAGTATTTTAGGTTATGATATAAACGAATCAACTGATAACTTAATAAATAATAATATATATACAGGTATTAATCCATATGATTTAAGAAAAAATAGTTATTTGTATATATATATTACAAATATATCTGATAAAGCTATTGCCACAGTTAATATAAATACTTCAAAAAAAGGAATATATAGTATGGATGTCGATAAATTAAATGTAAATGAATTTTTATTAGAAATAAAAGACGAAGCAAATAATTTAGTAGATTTCTGTAATTTATCATTTAAATTAGAATTTAATTTAATATTTCAAAATAATGATATTAAAATAGATAATGATTTAGAAGAAAAAATGATAGATAGTGAAGAGAGTGATGTAAGTAGTATTGATTCCCCTAATTTACATAATGCCAATGAATTAGAAATATAATTTTTATATAAATTTTATATAAGTTATATATATAATGCTAAAAGTAATATATATAGCACTAATAATAATTATAACTATATGGACTTTATATTTATATTTAGAAAATGACCAAGAATATAAAAATGAATTAAAAAGAATTAGTATGATTGAAAATAGATTAAGAAAAAAAAGAGACTTTTCTAATTATCATAGATTAAATTCAATACCATGTAATATTCCTAATTTAAATAATCCTCGGGATTGTTATATAGGATCTAATTATATATGTAGATGGAGTGAACATGCAGACAGATGTAATCAAATAGAATAATAATAATAACTACTAATATAATTATGTTCAATTAAATCATTACATACAATACATGTAATGATTTATTTGATTTGTTGTTTAACAACAATCATTTATTTTTAATATATTTTTTGATTGACTTTGTCCCAAAGTTATATTATTTGCAGAAATATTAATTTCATCAAAAACTATATTTTGGCATATATTTTCAAATATTTTATTTATGTTTTCTGATGTTTTTGCAGAAACCTCTATAAACCCATATTGAGATGTATTATTAAATTGTTCTACAGTCACTTTTGCAATTTTACGACTTAATTCTAAATCAGACTTATTACCAACTATAATTATATATATAGAATTAGATACATCTTCTGATAATTTTTTCACCCATAAACATGCTTTTTCAAAAGATGATTTATTTGTAATATCATATACTATAATAGCAGCTTTTGCTCCTCTATAATACATAGGAGCTAATGAAGCATATCGTTCTTGTCCAGCGGTATCCCATATTTCAAATTTAATATTATAATCATTCATTTTTTTACTTACAAAAGCTGCTCCTATTGTTGATTCTTGATATTCAGAAAATGTATTTTTTATAAATCTAGATACTATACTCGATTTCCCACACCCTGCATCACCTAAAAGTACAATTTTCGCATTATTTATAATGCTCATATTATTACATACTTATGAAAATAAAATATCTTTAAATAAAAAATAATATTTTATTTAAAGATTATTTTTTATACTATATAATTTTTTTAATTAAAAAATTATATATTATTATATATAATGTATAATTGTATACAATGTAATAAATTAGAAGATTTATATTTTAAATGTAATAAATGTAAAAAACAATTTTGTAGAAGATGCATTAGAGCTGATAAACACAAATGTCAATCAAATATGATAAAATCATATTCATTAGACATGTTTTGCAATTATAATGAATGTATTAAAGTTGATCATCTTATATTATGTAAAAATTGTAAAAAATATTATTGTTCTGAACATTTGAAACACGAATGTAAATCAAAATTTTTATCAGAATGTACAATACAATAATACAATTATATTATATACTATTTATATCTTTAATAACACTATTTAATTTATCTAAATAATTATATGCTTTATTATATTTTAAATCAATATTTTTTATAGGTGATTCCATATTAGGAATATTAGGAATATTTGCTTTATTATATTTTAAATCAATATTTTTTATAGGTGAAATCATATTAGGAATATTAGGATTATTTGCCACAAAACGAGGATGATAAATAATATTATCATCTGAATCCGATGTGTATAATTCGGATTCGGAACTATCATTATTATTTAATAATTCTTTAAGAAAAATAGAATTATCATCCATATGTTTTTTTGCTAATTTATTTAATTTTAAATAATTTTTATTAATAAAATTATACTCTTTATCAGTATCAAAATTATTTTTACTTCCACTTCCACCTTTTATAGTATGGACTACATCATCTATTTCTTTTAGCTTTTCTTTTAATTCTATATATTTACTATCACTATCTTTTTCTTTTATAATTTTACTTATTTTATCAACTAATATATGTAAATTTTTGTTTATTTCTTCTATAATATAATCAACTTCTATATTAGGACCACTTCCTAATTGAATTATTTGTTTATTAAAACTTTTTTTAATTTTATTTAATTCAGATAACTGAAGTTTCTTTATAAATATATCCATTATATACTTATAAAGATATTGTTTATTTTTAATTTGAGTCAATCGGTTCCGCTTCATTTATTTTTGATTCTAATTCTTTTATATTTATTTGAAATTTATTTATTTGTTTATTAGTTTCTATTTTTTCTTTTAATAATAATGATATATTTCCAACAAGATTATTAACATCATCTTTTAACTTGAAAAAATTATCATTCATTTTATTAAATTCTTGCATATCAAATTTACTATTTAATAATTCTGCTTTATAATTTTTTATTTGTTGAGTTTTTAACATTGTTTCTAGAATAACTACATCATTGTTAGAAAATATATGATCAACCATCTTATTAATTAAATTTATATTTCTAAATGTTTTATTTTTTGGATTATAAGATATTATCATATTATTTGTGCTATATTCAAGTATTGGAATTCCATAATATATTTTTTCATTATTTGAATATTTATGTTTATAAACTTGTTCATTTACATCATAAAATAATTTCATTCCGGGTAGAAATACCATCTTTTTTATTTTGTGATTTTTTCCAAATAATTCAAACTCTATATTTGATTTTATAGGGTCAATTAGTGATATTAAAGACGCTTTAACCGAAGTCTCTTTAACTGAAGACTCTAAAGATTTTTTAACTGAAGAATCCTCCCCTGAAGAATCCTCCCCTGAAGAATCCTCCCCTGAAGATGATATCATACCCCCAATTAAGGTATTAATAATCGTGTCTGCTTTAATAATATTTTTTGCTAAACTATTTAATTTATAGTCTCTATATGATATATCATTGAATCCTCCTGCCTGGGGTTTGTATATATCTTGTAAAATCAATACAATGTTATCTATATTATTAGATAATTCCCTTTTATCTTTTTCATATTGCTCTATTGTTTTTTCACGTTTATTTATTATTTCTATAGAATTATTTAAAATAGATGTAATAATTATTTTTAATTCATTTAAATTATTAATAGATTTATTGTTTTTTAATGTTTGTGGAATAATTAATTTAAATTTTTTTAATAAATCATCTAAATTATCTCCCCCTATTTGATATATTTTTTTTAATTTATTTAAATTATTTAAATTATTTAAATTATTTAAATTATGAATAGTTTTCATATAAATATTATAAAGATAATATTTATATGAAAACTATTCATAAATATTCATTATATGTCAATTATAAAGTTATCCACTCTTTTTAGATACTTATAATTTATATTCTAATGGAATATTTTTTATATTTGAACCACCTGTTATACTATTAAAGGTATCACGTAAGACTGTGATTTCATCCTTTATTTCTTTGACTTGCTTATTTGCCGATACGACTTCTACAGTGTTATTATCATTTTGCATATTTATAACAACATCTAAAACATTTAATATCTGACTTTTTAATCCATTTAATAATATCTTAGATTCTTCTATAACTACACTATTAAATTCCACTCCAGTTTTTGATGCTTTTTCTTTAAGTTCTTTAAATTTTTGTATTTTAGATACGAGTTCTTCATCTACGCCTGGTGCAGTTCCTGGCGCAGTTCCTGGTGCAGTTCCTGGTGCAGTTCCTGGTGCTCCTGGTGCTCCTGGTGCTCCTGGTGCAGTTCCTGGTGCTCCTGGTGCTCCTGGTGCTCCTGGTGCAGTTCCTGGTGCAGTTCCTGGTGCTCCTGGTGCTCCTGGTGCA
>Ga0209533_1002410_pt1 | contig 16981 bp, 11 predicted proteins | sample COG_04_FD_184748 | JGI IMG/M metagenome (GOLD analysis project Ga0209533, IMG submission 184748) | Pelagic Microbial community sample from North Sea - COGITO 998_met_04 (SPAdes) (version 2) | ecosystem: Environmental > Aquatic > Marine > Neritic zone/Coastal water | place: Helgoland, sampling...
CCCGAACAGCCTGCGAGGCTGAAGTCAGAGTTCGCGCAAACAGGGACTAGACTCGATCCCGAACAGCCTGCGAGGCTGAAGTCAGAGTTCGCGCAAACAGGGACTATACTCGATCCCGAACAGCCTGCAAGGCTGAAGTCAGAGTTCGCGCAAACAGGGACTGATCTCGATCCCGAACAGCCTGCGAAGATGAAGTCAGAGACTGACAACGATCCCTCAGAGTCAGAAGGAACTAGGGAACTAGGACTGTACTTATCGGAGAAACAGTCAAATTATGTTAAGAAGATTATGAGGACTGATCATAATACCGACACATGGCCAATTCTTAATCTGGCATTTTGGAAGTTTATTGAAAAAAATAACGGTAACAATAAACTTGCAAACGCAATCCGAGAAGGAATTAAAGATGATGTCAGTATTGATCAAGGATATCCGATTAAACTTGTAATTAAGGACAAGGACAAGGACAGGATGCAGCTCGACCACCTCGTTCGTAATACGATTATGCATCTCATGAAGGAGAGAATGAAAGCTAGGTCACTATCAACTGGTAAAATGCTACAACCGATTGATAGTGATTTTTGTAATATCTTTGTACCAGTACCAGATTTATGCAATTCGATCACCTTCTTATTTTCTTCTGGTGTACTTCCAAAAAATAAGAAGGATAAGAAGTTTGATACTTGGAAAAATAAGTACAATTTTAACACCGATTCTATTATGTTAATCAGAATTCAAATAGGCAAGATGAAAGAACATCTTTCAGAAATCGACACGTTTATTGATTTAATCTCGCAAAAAAAAGTAACTAATTTGAATGCGCGGGAAAAAATAGAAAAAATAACCATACAGCACCCATATCAACTGGCCTATATGGTTATTATGTTGATGATGCAAATAAAACCTATCAATATACCTTCTTTCGTCTCGTATGAGATAATAATTAGTTTACAGTGGGCGATTACTAATTATGGTAGACAAGGAGATTTGTATAGTTATGTCTTGGGTAAATTTACTTCAACGTTTATTACCACTCCAGAAAAGATTTCTCTAGAGTATTCTCAAGGGATTACATATCCTATTATTGTGGATTCTCTTCAACGTAAAGGTAATTTAGTTCAACTTCTACCTTGTCAAAAAGATATGATAGATAAGTTATCTACAACAGTACAACAATTTATAGATTTCATCATTAATGGAAATGTACCAGAAAAGCAAAAAATACTTGCAATTGCAACTGGTTTAGCAACTGGAAAATCAACAATTGCATCACTTATTCCAACAAAGATGATGGCAGAGTACAATAACGTATCGGATGATGGTAAACGTGGGGTTGTTATTTATGTGATGCCTTCGCCCAAAACTGCGGCTGATTTTGCTGTAATTGCTGAACCATATGGTTCAACATGGATTGGTCGAGATGGAATATTGGCTCCCATGCATAAATCAACTCCCAAGATTATAACTAGAAATCCAAAAAAGCCACTGATAGCTGATAAGTTTGCCGAGAATGGAGGACTGGATACAACGTTGCCTCTAATTGACCAAATGAAAATACTTCTTGATTACAAAGGAGATGGAAAGAGTGAATATAAGCAATCTACCTTTATTCCTCCTACAACAATGTTCCTAGATCCTAAGACTGCCGCACAGATACTAGAATCTCAAGATGAGTGGTGGGAGAAGTTTAATATGCGTTTCTTTCCAGTAATTGATGAAGTTGTGGCATCAGGTGATGTCAAATCTGAAAATAACCGTTACCTTAATTCCATTGCGAAAATCATAAAAAATATCGCAAATTTTGGAGTTATCATTTCTGCTACATTGACTGAAAGACAATTATGTGAATCTTCTATCTTTGGAAAGAATACCATTATTGAGATTATAACTGGCGGGCAAACTTGTCGACAATGGTCCCAACTAGTAGATTCCAATACAGGTAAAAGTTTACAACCTTTACAAGGGCTTGAAATGGTTAACTTTGATGCATTTATGCAGGATAGTAATTCTACATTATATAGATGCATGCCACCTATTGTATATAACGGTCTTATGAAGGCATATGTTACGATTTCTGGTAATTCTTATCCACCTCTTACTAGTGAAGACATTTCAAGTGCTTCTAATTTCTTGGAGGCATCCAAGAGATTGTTGGATACTATTCATCAATACTCCAAGAAAGATCCGGAAAAATGTCTTCAGATTTGTCGTACACAAATAACGGCTCCTTCAATAGAGCTTTCAGGAAGAGAATCAACTATGACGCTAACTACTGGAAATCCAATGAAAGGTATATTGGAGATGTTACCAAATAAGATGACTATTGCAAAACTTGATGATGCATTTAATCGCCGTGGTGCAGAAATTACAGCAGAAATCGCTGCACTTAAACTGTCCCGAATTGAAGTTATTCAAGATAAAACACGAAATCAACAAGCAGGTTCATCTCTTGAAATTATGGATAAAATCAAAGATCTTGAGAATTTACGAGGGAATCCAGAGTCGTGGTCAATAAATATCATGTCGAATTTTGGTAGTGTGACGGTTTCTAAGTGGTGGCGAAACAAGCATTTAAATATGCCACCACCACTACTTGCTCTTGTTCTTTCTGGACTAGAGCTAAAATTCTATGACAAGTATCTTGATGAAGCAATTGCAGCAGTTGATCCTAAACCAAATGCAGTTATTGACTCTATCTCTGGAATGTATGGTCGCAATGTACCTGATTGTGCAAGAGTTATTATCATCGGAGACGGTATTGGCTTTGATACCGTTTTTCAAGCTGCAGCACGTGCTGGACGTGAAAAATCAATGAATAGTGGAGGTATCGTTGAATGCAGATTAGACCCGAAAGTACTATCAGTTGATCCTAAAATACGTTCTATCCATCGTCTGGAAGCTATACTTAGACAACTTTGTGGAGATGACAAACCTGTTAAAGAACGTACAAAGGTTCATCAATCTATGCGATGTGTAAAAGAAGATGCTGCTGGTGGGGGCACTTCTACTGACCATCATTGTGAGAAAGAATCCGCTAAGAAGGAATCTGGAATTGGGGACCAAGAATGGAAGACAACTACCGCTTCTGATGTTATTGATGCTGCTGGTGGGGGCACTTCTACTACTGAACATCGTTGTGAGAAAGAATCCGGTGAGAAGGAATCTGTTGTACCTAATATATCCTTTCAAAATGAAATGTATGGGGATGCCCCTACCATTGACACTGAGAAGAAGAAGAAGAATAAGACAGGAGCACAGCGTGCTGCAGCCTTAACTAAGAAAAAACTAAACGCTGGATTTTCTAAAGGACGAGAAGGAAATCAGAAGTACGAAGCTTCAAAAGTTAGTAAAAGAGAGGAGCACAGCGTGCTCCAGCCTTAACTAAGAAAAAACTAAACGCTGGATTTTCTAAAGGACGAGAAGGAAATCAGAAGTACGAAGCTTCAAAAGTTAGTAAAAGAGAGGTCTAGGCCTGGTTTTAACAAGCCACTCTTAACATTACTTTAACACATGTAATTATAGCATACATTAAACATTGAAAAATAAATTAAATCTTTAATTTATTTTTCATAAATATATTAAGAAAAATTATAAGCATGTATTGATTTAATATCATATATTAAATCATACATATGGAACAAATTATTATATGCCCGCACTGTGATGTGCCTATTATTATTGAAAAATTGAATTGTGGTATTTTCCGTCATGGAATTATTAAAAATACTGGGAAACAAGTTGACCCACATTCAAATAAAATTATTTGTGATAATCTTAAAACTCAAGATTTAATATATGGTTGTGGTAAACCATTTCAAATTACGATACAAGATGATAAGTTCATAGTAACGATATGTGAATATATATAATTATATTTAACTATAAAATAAGTGATTGTAATAATTCATTATAATCATCATAACTAAAACATTGCTGTATTAATTCCGCAGGAGTAAGTTCGAATTCTTTGAACTTTGTAAATGCTTCTAATTCTAATTGACAAGTATAAAATTTATTTATTATATCTTTAGCCATTGTTTTAGAACATTTTGTAAAATTTATTTGAATATCAATTCTTCCTCCTCGTAGTAATGCTTTATCAATAATCTCTTTTTTATTTGTTGTCATAATCATAATTCTTCCGGGAGTTTCTATAATACCATCTAAAATATTTAATAATCTAGATAATGAATTTTTATTATCTTTAATATTTTTAAGTCTTGGACCTATCTCTATAGAACTTGAATTAGAATTAGAATTAGAATTAAATTCAGAATCAGAATCTGATTCTGAATCTGATTTTTCACTTAATTCTTTTTTATCCTTAAGTTTACTAATATACTTATTTACTTTTTTATTATATAGGGCAGTTTCTTTTTTAACCAAATCACGATCTTTTACAACATCCCCCATACAATCAATGTCTTCAAAAATATATAATCTTTGACTTAATGGCACATTCCATTCACCTAATCTACTTTTTGAAATAATGTTTTCTAACTGATCAAAATCAAATGCATCATGTAAATTGACATATATACCATGTGTTCTTACATCTTTATTATTTGCATCGATGTGTTTTAATAATGCTTTAATGAAACTTGTTTTACCACACCCTGGCTCACCATGTAATAGGATTCCAAGTGTGTATGGTATTCCTCTTTCATTATACCATTCTCGACCTGCTATAAAATTATTAACTTTCTTTAATAAATCATCTTTTTGATCAAAAAATAAATTATTAAATCTTCTATTTGTTTTAAAATCTATTTTATTTACGTCTAACGTTTTCCCACTTGTATTATAACAACAATTAAATAAAGTTTGTTTACTTAACAAGGTACTATCCATGTATTCTACATATGTATCTTTACACTCGTTTAGAAAATCTTGCAAATCTTTAATAGATAATACATTAGAATATATTGTCATATTTGTCAAATCTTCATAAATTTCATACCGACCACCTTCTATTTTCTTTTCTCGTTTTCCAAAAATTATGAAAAGATCTTTTTTAATTTCATATGACTCATCTTCAATTGGCAAATATAATAGATGTGCACATGCCACATCGTCTCGATTATATTTAATTTCTTGTTCTTCTCTGACATTTGTAATTTTCTTAATATTATTAATATCAATATAATATAAAATACCCTTAAAACTATCTGATAAATTTCTCTTCTTATATTCTAAAAATATAGATGCCTTATATTTTTTTTCAAAATTAAAAAATATTTTAATATAATTATATACCTTATTATAATCAAATAATGAAAATAAACTAGTAATTAATCCACATACAACCGTTCCTAATATTAAATCAAGTACTAGATTGCCTGTTTCTAAATTTTTTATCAAAAGATTTTTAACAGCGAAAGTTCCAGAAAATGATTCCATCTTACGTTATTATAAGTAAATATATCTTAACTATATAAGTTATTATAAGTAAATATATCTTAACTATATAAGTAATTATATCTAAAATAAAATAAAGTTATTTCAATTTTATTTTGGATCTAATAAATAAATATATTATTTTGATAATTCGTAAAAATCACATATACATCTTAATAATTGTAAATCAGTATCTACTCCATCATTTGTAATCATATATGCTTTACTAGTAATGTCCAACATTTCAATTCTTAATTTTTCATCCAATGGCATCTCTTTTAATACATTTATTATTGTTAATAAAATATCATTATTACAATAACCCATCTCTTTTAATTTTAAAACTGTTGCCACCGCTTCTTTTAAAGATGAATCTATACACATTTTAATTAAAGCTGTTATTTGTATTTGTGGTGGTTTTTCACAAATTCTATAAACATTATCGTATGTTATTTTACTAAAACCAAAAAATGTAGCCTCCAAACAATTAATTGCTAATCTAATATCTCCTTGACATATAAATATAATTGCTTCCAATCCTTTATCATCATAACTAATCTTTTCTTCCTCACAAATACGAATTAAACGAGTTTTAATAATATTACTCGTTAATGGATTATATTTATGAATTAAACATCTGGTTTGTATACCCTCTACTAATTTATTATAATCATTACACGTCAATACAAATTTTGTTGTCTTATCATATATTTCCATCAAATTACATAATGTATTTTGCGCTTTTTTAGTAATATTATCTGCCTCATCTAAAATTACCAACTTAGGTAAATTATTCGCAACTGTAACTTTTTTTTTACAAAAATGAATTATAGAATTATTAATTGTTTCTAAGCCTCTATTATCTGACGCGTTGTATTCAATTACTGCTTCATTGAAAGACGATTTATACATTTGTCTAGCTAAACAAAGGATAGTACTTGTTTTTCCTGTTCCTGGAGGTCCAGTTATAATCATATTCGACATCTCATCATTTAATAAAAATGTTTCCATTTTATGTCTTGTAATATCATCCAAAATCACATCTGATAATACACTTGGTCTATATTTTTCAACCCATGGTAGATAAATTCTATTAGTTTTAACTTTTAAAAAATTTAACTTTTTCGACTTGGTGTTATTATTATTATTTAAATTAAAATTTAATATTTCAATGCTCATTTATTATACTATAATAAAAGTATCTTTATATATAATTAAATTTTCAATTTATATATAACAAAATTAAAGGTTATAAAATAAATAATTCTATTTTATAAGGTTCAATTATATATATTGATTTATATAAATTTAGTTTTGATATCTCCATTTATTTTGCTAAATATAAATTTTAAATTATCAAATGTTAAAAATGTATTTTTTTTAAATATCTTAATAATATCTTTTATTATTGTATCAAGTTTTGGATAATCCCATTTAAAACTATCGTAATCATTTAGAAATTCAATCAATCCATATTTTAATGTATTAAATTTAATAATTTTCTTAGAAATACAACTTGATAATAACATCATTGCAATATCAATATCATCTGGATTATCCAGAATATATAAAACCCAATAATAAATTAGTTTATTCGATTTTACGGGAATTTTCATATTTGTAATATTTACTAAAAATTCTTCTAAATTCACATCATCCTTATAATCATTTATATTACTTTTAATACATGTTTCAATTTGTTCATCTGTGAAATATTCAGTATTATTATCTACTATTACAGGTTGTTCATCTATTTTGTCATCAATAATATCAAGTATCATGAAATATACTTTTTTATCTAATAGTGGATTTTTTAAAAAAATACTAAAATAATCAATAAACTTATTTTTTTCTTCTAAAGAAATATATTTAAATAAAGATGTTACAAGAATTACACCTAATTCCAAATCATATTGTCTATTAATATCTAAAGTAAGGTATTCTAAATTTTTTGTAATAATATTCTTATCAACTAAATTATATTTAAATAATTCTGCAATTATTTTCATTAATCCATAATTTTTATATTTTATTTTATAAAAATCCTCTATATTATTATTAATATAATCTTCTAAAGTTTTCTGATAATCTGTTATAACTATGTTTTTAAATTCTTGATGTATTATATCTAATATCCGCTCTACAACATATTTATTATTAAATTTCCATTTATTAATATTAGAAAATATTAGTTTTTCTAATAAATAATTCCATACATCTGAATGATGATCTGATCTAAATTTGTCAATTATAGAATTAATCAAATAATCAAGCTGTTCTTCTGTAGTAATCTTTAATTTTAATATATTTTCTGTAATATCTTTAAAATTCAATTTAGAATACATATTTAAATTACTATTAATTTTTTTTTTAGTTTTTTCTATATCACTCGTAAATCTTTTTCTATGCCATTTATTTGTATTTAATTTTACATCTTGTGAAATTTTAACTTTAAACGTTTTCGCATCAGTCGATGATTTCATATTTTTCGCAATCAATATAAATTGTTTGTTAATATTCTCTGATATTATAATCTCATTTTTAAAATTAAATATAAATTCTGGCTTATATGTTTGAATTACCATTTATTTAAAATATAACTATTTATTTAAATATATTCTATATTATATATGAATAATTCGGTACAAAGAATCCCAATTAAATATACTATTTCTAATCAAAATATAAAATTAATAAATGGTGGTAATATTAACATGGAAGAAGATTATATTTTTGAAGGTTCAGACATTACTACTAATATAAATCATAATTTATTTGATATTTCTACAGCTATTAAAGAAATAAATAAAATAAATAATTTAGAATATGTTAAAACTGGAAATTAATATATTAAAATTTATATGTAGATAAATCATCCGCACAATATATATTACATTCAACATAACAGTTTGTATCATTTATTATATTTTGTTTTTCCTTCATTTCACCATCTTCATAATTATATCTATTGCTAAAATGTGTAAATATTAGATGCTCGCAATTTACATTTTTTGCATTACTTGCAGCCATTCTATTAGTAGAATGACCATACGAATTTGCTTTAGTTGTTAAATCAACAATCTCTTTATATGTCATATTAGGATTGATCCCATATGTACATTCATGTATTAAAATATTTGTATTCCCAAAATATTTTATTACATTTGATGCATCATTGTTATCTAAACAAATAATAATTGACTGGTCCTTTAATCTCATTGTATAATCATCTAGATTTAATACAGTATCTGATAATTCAATACACTTTCTTTCTTTCAATTCCGTAATTATCTTCATTACAGGACTAAACCCCAAACTAACTATCTCCGAATAATACTTATCTAGTACAGGTTTTAGTTTTTCAATCTCTATTTTTGGAGAATTTTGTTTTTTAATAATTTTATATGCATAACAAAATTCTTTATGTGTCACAAAACATGATTCAATAAAATACGTATTTTGTTTATATTTTATCATATTTATTTTATCATAAATATGGTTATACTCATGAACTATTATTTCATATTCACTAATATGGCAATATGGCGAACATGTGGTATTATTTATATATTTTTTAATTCCATATGGACCATAAATATGTAATGGTATTTTACGGTATTCATTTATTGTGGCAAGTAACCCATTTAAACCAAATATATGATCCCCATGTAAATGAGTAATATAAATAGATGCCAACTTATTAAACTTTAATTCCGATTTCAATATTTGATTTTGAGTTCCTTCACCACAATCAATTAATATATATTCGCTATCATCTAACTCAATCGCAATAGATGTAACATTCCTATATTTTGATGGTTTCCCAGACGCTGTTCCTAAAAATGTAATGTTCATAATTAGTTATAGTTAATAACATACATTAATATTATTTTGTATTTAAAAAAATCAATTTTTAATTTATACTATTAATATATAATTATGGATAATGATGAAATTGTTGCATCATTAAATAAATATAAAATAGAAGAATTTAAAACACAATATTTAGATGAAACTATTGATTATTTTAGTAAATTAAAAACGAAAATAGATAAAATCACTGACAATGAAATGTTATTAACAGGTATTAAATTAAATTTATTATATAATCAAAAGAAGTATTTTACATATTTTGATACAAAATTACCTGACAATATTATATGTTATAGAAAATTAAATTTATCACAGAAACAATCTGATAATCTGATTAATCAACTTTATGGTATTAATCAAGTTGACTTTTTGTTAATATGTAAAAAGTTAAAAAGTGATACAACTACCTTTTATTTTTATATATCAAAAACTGAACTTAATGATAAATCAAAATTCTTAATAACAGAATATTATTATGAATTATTATCTACTTTTCTGGGATTACAAACATTCTATTTCTTAGAACATCAAAATCTTGAACATTATTGTAGTGATATTATATTAAATAATTCAAAAAAATTATACAAGGAATTATTTAATTATAGTAAAGTTTATCAAGAACTAACATGGCAAGAAAAAGATAGAACTATTGTTTTTAGTGGTTTAATATATCATTTTTTAGGTGCATTGTACACATCTGACTTAGATTTAATATATGTATCAAATGATGATAACACATGTGAAAAATATGTTGATATATTTAAAAGTTTAGATACTCATTTATTATTAAGCAATAAATGTATTAAAACAATGGAAAAAAATTCATTACCATATTTAAATTTATGGCTAAAATATGAACTACCTCGCTTAGGTAATGTTGATAGTATTTATACTGTTTTGATAAATCCAAAACATCATTTCCATTTTTTCGGTTTCAAATGTTTAGATATTGTAATTAATGTGCAAAGAACTATTTCCAGAAGTAATTCATTGAGTATATTAGACATATACTTACTAAAAACTATGAATAATTTAGACTTTTATAAAGATTTATGTATTAAAAATATTAATATAAGACAAGGAAAAGTTATTGTAGTGAATGATGGTATTGGATTGGATGTTTTATATTCAAAAGCAATTGACCATGTAAAAAAATGGTACAATAAAGATGTAACTATTGACGAATTTAAAACCCATTTCATTAAATGTGAAAAATTATATAAAACTATTTATTATAAAAAACCACGAGTTGTTAATACTTATACTACTTCATTATTTAATTATAATAGAGAAATTGTAACGTTCTATTTAAAAAAATATGCACGAAATTCACAACATTTATTAGATATTGGTATCGGAAAATGCAATGCAATGTATGATTATCTAAAATTAAATATTAAAAATATTCATGGCATTGAACCATCAATACATAGTATTAGTATAGCAAATGAAAGACTCGCTAGAATTAAAAATCCTAATATTAAAATTATACATGGCTTTGGCGATGTAGAATGGACTGATAATATTCTAGTTAAAAATACATATGATATTGTTATATTAACATTTAGTATTCATTATATGATAGATAAAATAGATATATTAATTAAGAATATATTAAAATGCACTAAGACAGGAAGTTATTTATATATATTCTGCTTAGATGGTAATAAAATATTCAATAAATTAAAAAAAACACAATACGGCATTAGATATCAGATTGAATATGAAAAAGAACCATTTTGGGGGGTTTATCAATATAATGATAATATACCTAATAAATTTATACATAATTTTAAAATGTTATTTTATATGAAAGATGCATATGGTGTTAATAATGGTTCTGAAGAATATTTAGTCAATGTCGATCAATTAATTCAGAAATTTGATAAATTTAAAATTATTGAAAATAATAATTTCTTAGATATCTATGATGATATAAATAAAAAATTAAAGGATAAAATTACACTTCCTTTCCAAAAAGAGATATTATCTTTACATAAAGTACTAATATTTAAAAGAAACTAAGACGTATCAAATAAATAAATTAATTAAAATTATTTTAATTAATTTATAATTTTTTAATATCTAATTTTTTATTAAAACAATAATTTAATACTTCCCAAATATTACTTACACAAGTAACCTTAAAATTTTCATCAATCAAATTATTTTCACCCGCTAAAATTTTATCTACATCCGACTTATTCTGCAATGGTATAAGTGCATGTGTAGCACCTGCCTTTTTAGCTCCGGTTAATTTTTGACTCAAACCGCCGATTTCTGTTACTTCGCCTTTCAAATTAATTTCTCCGGTCATTGCAATCTTATTATCAACCGGCTCATTCATTAATAGGGAAATTATCGCTGTTGTAATTGCTGCACCAGCAGAAGGGCCATCCTTTGGCGTTGCCCCATCTGGGCAATGAATATGAATACCCGTATTACCAAATTCATTCCACTCCTTATTTAATATCTCCTTATATTTATTTGGAATTATATTCCATGCAACGGTTTTTGCACATCTCATAGATTCTTTCATTATATCTCCTTGTTGACCTGTTAACTCTAATTGTAATTTATTTTCTGTTGGAATTGAAAATGCCTCTATTGGAACTAATCCACCAACACCCATATCATTCGCCCACAACCCATTTACTAGACCTATTTTTGGTTTATCAGAAATCGTATCTGCTTTATGTATTTTCCTTTTTTCAAATATATCATCAGTTAACATCTCCTTTGTAATTGTTATTGGAAATACTATCTTTTTACCTAATATTTTCGTACCACTTAACATCCTTAGATTTAATTCTTTACATATTTCTAACATACATTCCTTTAATTTACGTACTCCTCCTTCAAATGTGTAATTTTCAATTATAAACTCTATTATTTCATCTGGAAAATCTATTTTACTACACTCATAACCAACTGATTTTATTATCTTTGGAATTAAATGTTTCTTACTTATTTTCATCTTTTCATTTAACTCAAAGCCATCCGTTCGAATTATATACATTCTATCCTTTAGAATTTTATTAATTTTTGACTCATCATTAAATGAAAATATAAATATCGCTTTTGACATATCAAAATCGATCCCCTGGAAATATTTATCATTATAATGACTATTCTGTGTCGCATCTGTTAAATGCATTAAAATATTAATTATTTCCTCTCCTTTTGCAGTTTCACTTACTTTATCTAACTCATCAAAAAATATTACAGGATTCATACATTTTGACTGTATCAAGCATTCAGTTATTTTTCCCCACCTTGAACCCTCATATGTATAATCAAAACCTTCCAAAAATGCGGAATCTGTCGCACCACCTAATGCAATAAATTCAAATGGACGCCCTAATGCTTTTGATATACCATCTTGGATTAGTTGCGTTTTACCTACTCCAGGAGGGCCTTGTACCGCAAGGACAGTACCCCCTTCTTGAGGATTAGAAATTGTCTGTGCAATTACTTGCAATATTTGTTGCTTTGCACTATCATGTCCATATACAGCATCATCCATATGTTTTCTTACAGATTTTAAATAACTCTTAATTTCCTTTTTCGATGACGATAATGATACAGGAGTATCTTTAAAAATACCAAATGGAATCTTATTTATACCATCTACCCATGTTTTTAATTTGAAAAATTCACCACTATATGGCGGTAGAGAATCAAAATTTTGTAAATTATTTAATATAACTGATTTATTATTAAACGACGTATTACTTTCAATTATATTTAATATTTTTGGTTTATCTATTTTATGGTTATCTTTTATTTCATTAATTGTTTCCAAATATTTCTTCTTCTCTTCCTCTTTTAAATTTTTAAAATATTTCATCTCATCTTTTGGCGTCAAAACACCATTTGTTAAAAATTTATGAAATTCCTTATCTAAATCATCTTTTGGTTCTTCACTACTAGTACCTTCCTCCTCTTCGTCCTCATCCTCCCCATCATAATCTTCATCATATTCGTCACCCATTAAATTATTTGCATCATTTAAATATTTCATTGGATCTATCATTAATTGAAATATTATATTCGATCCATTCCCTCTTGATGGAGGAAGATTATTATTTAATTTATTATCTTTATCTAAATCATCCAATTCTTCTAATAATTCTAATTTACTATCTATATAATCTTTTAAATTTAATGTATTATTATACTTATATTCAAATCTTATTTCACTTATTAGACCTCTCAGAATAGAATTTGATAATTCTACTGCTGATAATGATATTATATTGTTTTTATGTTCCTTGTCTTTTGTAAAATCTGAATTATTAATCTTTTGTTCTAATTCATGCAAATAAGAATTAATATTTACAGATTTTTTATTTCGCAAATCACGCTTAATTTGTTCTAATATTGACTTTGTCACTCTTCGCTTTAAACTATTCTCATTTAATAAATCTAAATTATGACTAGTTGTAATCTCATCATCACAAATATCGTTTATATCATCTATATCTTCTGAATTAATACTATCTTTCTCATCATCTGAATTTGATGAATCAGATTCATCAGATGAATTTGACGATTCATTATTAGGAACATACTCTGATGATTCACTATCTTCTTCTACATATTTGCGTTTTTTAGTATTAGTCTTATCGTCTAAGTTATTATTTTCTCTTTTTCTATTTATATTTACCATTTCAATAATATAATTAGCTAGTATTTAAGTATTTTTATTACACAATAGTTAGTAAATCTTGTAGACTCTTATATAGATTTACAGTTCAATATATTTATTTTTCATCATATCATCGTCTGTCATATAAAGATGAAAGCTTAAATTCTTAATTTTAATTTCAATAGACCCAAACCTTAAAATTTTATTTGTTTTTATTTTCTTAAAAAATGTTTTAACAAGATTTATATCTTTTACCCCATATAGATTTATTTCAAAATCATTATGCCCGTATTCATAATCTATAAACTTACATTTTTCTCTTATTTTGTCAAATTTATCAAACTCTTTCGATTTATATGGTCCGCCTAAGTCTATCAATGTTTGACTCTTTTTTATTATAATATAAGAGTTAATATAGATATAAGGGTAATTCGAATCGGTTTTAATTACTAGTTTTTTATTCTTAATTGATTTTTTTTTATAATTAATCTCCATTACAGTCTTGTCATTCCCATTCCAAGTATAATTATATGGTAAATGTTTGAGAAATGTATCATATACAAACTGTTGTTCTTCCAACTTTAACTCAAAACTTAAAATTGCTAGCTTATTAAAATTTATCTCTAAATTTTTATGTAAAAATACAGTCATAATAATAAAACTTGTATCCAGATAGTTTTCTGTATAATACTGACTTATATAAGAATTTGCATAGTCTGTCCAATATAAACCCTTATTACTAATAGGCAAAGGTACTATATAAAATTTAATTTTTTTTGATTTAATTTCGGGCATTACTTTCTCTACTACAGTTTTTAATATACTATCTTTAAATATATATTTATTTATATTTACAGGGAGTATTACTTCTAGATCATAAAATGATGATAAACTAAATGCATCCTTTCCTGTTTTTTTTGATGTTTTTTTTGATGTTTTTTTAAATAACTTTTTAGATGTTTTTAAAAAAAACTTTTTCGATGACTTTTTCGATGACTTTTTCGATGATTTTTTCGATGACTTTTTCGATGACTTTTTCGATGACTTTTTCGATGAATTGGTTTTTTCTGTAACGTATTTTTTCCATTTTTTAGTACCATTTTTATCAACGATTACAATATATGTATTTCCATCATTTCCTGTTTTTTTTACATTTTCTTTAAATAATGTTGCAGATTTCGCAGGAGAAGGTCTATCTTTTTTTTCAACAAAATATTTTGACCATCTTTTCGTTTTATTTTTTGTTTCAGTTACTATCCACATATTTCCATCTTTCCCTTTTTTTTTACTATTTAACTTCTCTACATGTGCACAATATCCTAACCCTTTTGGAGAAGGTTCATTCCCTATATAATTCCTTGTTATATCATTCTTGCATTTAGGCATTACTAATATTAAGATATTAATTGAATTATATATTTAATATACTTAAATAGTATATGATATTGATAATATAATTATGGTTAGAATTACAAAAAATATAGATGAATGTGTTGATGAAATAAAAAATGGGAATGTAGTCGTATTTCCAACAGAAACCGTTTATGGAATGGGTACAGATATATATAATGAAATAGGAGTTCGTAAGATATTTGAATATAAAAAAAAACCAAAATTTTTACCTCTTATTGTACACGTACATAGTTTCAGTCAAGTTACTGATTTAATAACATTAGATGATACTTCATTGATTTTTCTTAAAGATGTATTTGAAAAATTAACTCCAGGCCCTATTAGTTTTTTACTACCCAAATCAGATAAAGTACCTGATTATGTAACTGCAAATACATCTAAAGTATGTATTCGTATACCTTCAAATGATACTGCATTAGCATTTTTGAAAAAAGTTAATACGCCAATATGTGCACCAAGTGCAAATTCGTATTGCCATGCTAGTGCAACATGTGCTAATCATATACTTGAAGATTTTAGTGATCTAGATATTTTAATTTTAGATGATATGTATAAAGATACAGTTATTGGTATTGAATCTACAATCGTTGAAATTAACTTTAAAGATAAAATAATCGATTTTCTAAGACCTGGATTCATTACACCAAGTATGTTGTGCACTATTTATCAAGATTATGATTTTAGATATACATTAAATAATATTGTAGCAGGTTCTACGATGAAACATTATTCTATTAATAAAGATATAAGATTAATACAAAGTAATGAACTAATTAAATATTTAGATATTAAAAGCTCATCCTTAATTGAATTTGGAAATAATTTTAATGATTTGACATTTTGTAATTATTATTCTTTGTCTGTAGATAAAAATTACATTGAAGCAATGCAAATATTTTATTCAATACTAAGAAAATCAGAAAATGATGCATCTAATTATGTATATATATATTTACCTCGAATTTCGGAAGAAAATCATTTTTATACTGCGTTATATGATAGAATTATTAAATGTGTTAATGGAAAGATATTAACAATGCAAAATTTACAAACACAACAAACTCTACAAAAATAAGTTATTTAAATATATAATTATATATTTAAATATTATATAAATATATATATGAATACGGCAGTATGTGTATTAATAATTGATAAAAATAATTTTTTAGCAGTTAGTTTAAAAGAAGATCATACAGATTTAAATTTACCGGGAGGTAAAGTAGAAATGAATGAAACATTCGAAGAAGCAGCTATAAGAGAAGTTAAAGAAGAAACAGGACTAAATGTCTTTAATTTACATTTTTTATATAAAGATATTGATACAGATTATGAAGTTATTACATATTATACAAATGATTATCAGGGATTTATAAATACTCGAGAAAATCATGTTGTTAAATGGCTACCATTATATGACCTAACAAAATCTAAAAAATGGCCAGAATATAATAGTATGATATATAACAAGTTTTTAGAATTAAAATTATAATCATGCATATAAATTAAGAATATTACAAGGTGCATATAACCACCTTAACTAAATTATATAAAATAATGTTTCATTATATTATATAATTAAACATTAAGCTTCATTTTTAATTAATTCAATTGCTTTATTTGAAATGTCTTTATTAATTAAATTTC
>Ga0209533_1002411_pt1 | contig 16981 bp, 9 predicted proteins | sample COG_04_FD_184748 | JGI IMG/M metagenome (GOLD analysis project Ga0209533, IMG submission 184748) | Pelagic Microbial community sample from North Sea - COGITO 998_met_04 (SPAdes) (version 2) | ecosystem: Environmental > Aquatic > Marine > Neritic zone/Coastal water | place: Helgoland, sampling...
TTAGGAGGCGATACAGCGGCAGCTAATAAGTTAGAAGATTATGAGGAAGGCACTTGGGGGCCAGTTTTTAGGGACGAAGTAACAGGCGGTAATGTTGCCTCAGGGCAAGCGTTCAATGGAAGTTACACGAGAATTGGAAATCAATGCACTTTGTATATGCGGATTATCAATCTAGACCCTGACACTGATGTGACCGGTACAAACAACGTCTATATCACTAATTTGCCATTTGCTGCCTCTGATGAAAGTAGCAACTATCGCTACGTTGGCTCTATGGAAAGTACGCGTATTTCCTACAGTGGTTCTATACAGCCAAGAATCACGGAAAACACCAACTATATGGTAATTAGCAAAACTAATCAAAGTGGTTCGACTTCCGCTTTGCAATGGGACGATATTACAGACAATCTGGCTGACATGTATGTTTCAATAACTTACACAGTATAAGAAATTAACTTAACCATACGCCCAGTGGATGCTGGGCATAGACAGGAATATATATAATGGCATTAGAAAAAGTAATTACAGAAGATAAGATTGAAATTGTTGGCGAGTTTAAGGCCGTACAGGTACGCACCAAGACAGCAATCATTGATGATGGCGTTGAAATCTCTTCAGGCTACAGCCGCAAAGTAATTTCAGCGGGTGACGACTACAGTGGTGAGTCAGCTGAAGTGCAAGCTCTTTGTGCAGTAGTACACACAAGCGAAGTAGTTGCAGCTTTTGCAGCTTATAACCTAGCCCTAGAATTAGAAGACTAAGGAGTAATCCATGACCGTTGAAGAAGGCAAAGAAGTAGTAGACATTGCAGCAGCATCCACAGGTGTTATGGCCTTAGCAACTTGGCTGCCGCCTATTGCTTCTGTCTTCACTATTGTATGGTTAGGGATTCGTATATTTGAATCTGAGACGGTTCAGAACTTAGTCAAAGGAAAAAATAAATGAGCAGAGCAAGTAAGTATTTACGCAAAAAGTTATCTGAAGGTGGATTGCTTGACCCAGAAGCGCTAAAAAACCTAGCAGCCGCTAATCCTCCAAAGCCGGGTACAGGCGTTGCAGGCCCGGCGGAATCTGTTCTAAGCGGTTTTGGTGGGAACCAGTCGGCAGCCCGAACAGCCGCTAACGCTCATAGAACTTCTAACTCTAGCACGTCTTCTCAGACTCCGGCAGAGTTACCGTCTAGCGACGCAATGTCAGCTTTACAGGATAGCCTTAGCGCACAACAGAACAAAGTTGGAGGGCAGATTCCTGAACAAACGCCTGCCGGACAACAGCGACCGTTAGCAGACGGCACAACTCAAAGCTTAATGGCTGATTTTCAAGCTCGACAAAATCAACCGGCCCCTTCAGCTCAGCGTCCAGACGACGGTATGCCACTGTGGATGACAAACAAACAAAAAGCAGCAATGAAGCAAGTCAACGCAGAAAATCAAGCTACAATGGAGTCTCCTGAATACCAAGAAGCTTTACAGAAACTTGAAGCTTCTAAAGGCCAAGACTCAGAATCTAAAGCGTTGCTAGAAAAGCTAGGCAGCGAAATGACGGCAAGACAAAGAGGAGCTGCGCCACAGCCTCGCTTTACGGAAGCATCTTTGATGGGCGTTCAAGGCCAACAACTACAAGGGAACGCTCCTCAGCGCATGGCTGCATCGGCAGTAAGTCCTGCTACTAGGCCACCAAAACCAAATTCTGCTGATTACCCACTTGGCGCAAGAGACCCCGGTTATAATGCTGCAATGAACGCACATAACAATTGGACTCCGCCTGAAACTACTACTCCAGTGGCTAAGAATGAAGGAGTGCAGGCTACAGCTTTATCTAAAACAGTAATAGAAGAGCCTACTGAGCCTACTCAGCCTACAGCACCTGAAGGCACTCGACCCACTAAGCCTCAAAGGGACTCTTACGGCGCTGGTAGTCGAGGCGATAAGGGTTATAATGAAGCACTGGCTGACTATAATAAAAGCCCAATTGTTAAAGAGTGGACAGCTTATGACGACTCTAAAGCACAGTACGATACCGACTACTCTCAATTTGAAAAAGATTTAAAAGCATATCAAAGTTCCTCAGTTACATCTACAGAAAAAGCAGTAATAGAAAAACCTACTGAACCTGAAACAGCAAAGTATACAAAACCTAATACGCCTCGTAGTTGTAGTGACAAACAAGGTTCAAGTCGTGAAGCTTGTATAGTAGCTCGCCGAAGAGAGCTAGATGCAATGTCCGAATGGAACAAGGTTGAAGAATCGTGGGAGAAGTACGATTCAGACTTAGACGCTTTCGAGAATTTTGACCCTGATGATTACACAGACAACAATAATAACACTGGTAACACTGGTAACACTGGTAACACTGGTAACACTGGTAACACTGGCGGAAACAACAACAACAACAATACAGGTGGCAATGTGAATAAAAATGACCAAGTAGAAGGGAGTGTAGGAAGTTCAGACTTCACCGTAATTGACAAAGCTGATTCTGGCGCACCTACAGGTATTAATCAAGACAGACCAGATGTTGTTGCTCCTCAGATGCAAGCAGAGAAAATAACTGCGGAACGCCCTTTAAGAGCAAATTTCACAGATTTAGTAGACGCTGAAGGTAATGTAACAAAAACACAAGACGAAAGATACCAGCAGGCCCTTAACAGTTACGATAACCAAGCTACTGGTAGAGGAACAATTACTACATCTGGTAAAGTTGAAAGCGTAGGAAAGGCAAAAGAAGTAGCAGGGCCAGACGAAATAACAGCGGCGAAGATGGAGGCAGCAACTCAGCAACAGCGGAAGCCTATAAGAAGTAGATTTGAAGCCAAATTAGATGGTGATGGAAATATACTTAAAACAGCGGAAGAACAGTTTAAGGAGGCTTTAAGAAACTGGGAAGACAGAACAAGTGCTGATGCTCCTGAAGATATTGACGCTAAAGGCTTTACTGCTACAGAAGCCGCTGCAACTACAGCTACCGCTGCTACCGACGGTACTGTAACTCAAACAGCTTCTGCTGATGCTCCTGCGCTTACTCAGGCCGCCGAGGCTGCTGATATAGACGCAACAGCCGTTGAAGCTGCTAAGGGTACAGAAGTTGAACGTCAAGCGCAAACTGAAGTAGCTACAGCAATGAGTGCTTATTCACAAGTTAAAGAAAGCGCAGAGTATTTAGAAGTAGCTGAAAGAAAAAAGCGGTTGATTGAAAACAGAAAAAACGACCCTAAATACGCTGAACTAGAAGAAGCACTTTTAGCTGCTAAAGCAAGCGGAGACGAAGAAGCTATGAACGCTGCTAGCAGAGCTAGGCACGATTATAATTCACAAATTAGAGCAGTAGAGACTCAACGCATTGGAATCCTTGATGCAGCAGGCGCAAAGAAAGTAGCCGAAGTAGACGGCCCAGAAGCTGCAAGCCGTGCAGGTCAAACAATTGGTGAGCAAGAACTTTCAGACCTTATGGACATTGCAGAAGACCGTGGCGTAGACCTTGAAGACATGGAAGAGTATAAGCTTGCTAAAACACGCTTAGCTCAAGAAGGCACAGCGGCTCAAGGTACTGCGGAACAGATGATAGGTAAGCCGACTGACTTTGCTACAGCGGCTGAAGGAACTTCTGTTGATTCAGACTTTAAGCCCGAAGGCGGTAAAACAGAAATTGACGATACTCCTGAGTTTGAAGTAGCTTCAAAGCGTGTAGCACAGGTGGGCGAAGCAGCAGAACGAGTAGCTCAAGAACTTGGCGATGCTCCGGCGCTTGACCTTGAAGGTCGTGAAGTTCTTCTAGGCGAAGCACCTCAAGGTAATGCGTCACAAATTGGCGGTATCCCTACCTTTGAAGCAGCTCAAATGAGCGCAGTAACCGGCGGAGACCGTACCGTAGCTGCCGCAGATATGTTGGCTGTTGTAGCCAGTATTCCTGCTGAAGTTTCTGCCGCAATCTCTGAAGACCCTGCAACTGTAATAGCTCAGGTAGATACTAATGCAAACCCTCAAGTTACTGCGGCTGTTGCAGCACTACCTACTGAAGCTCTTGTATCTACACAAATGGAAGGCTTGTTAGCAGGCATGGAAGAAGGCAAGACTCCTGCATGGGCTAGACCGGCTCTTGCAGCTATCGAAGCTAACTTAGCTAAACGAGGCATGAGTGCTTCTAGTATTGGTCGTGATGCAATGTTTAACGCTATTATTCAGAGTGCGTTGCCTATTGCACAGAGTAACGCTACTGCACTACAGGACAGAGCTAGGCAGAACCTAAGCAACGAACAACAAGCTAACCTTGCGGCTGCTCAGAATACTATGACTGTACGTATGCAGAACTTGGCAAACCGCCAAACCGCTGCGTCTCAAACAGCTTCTATGGCTCAAGAGATTAAAGTACAGCAGGGTTCTTTCAGTCAACAGGCTGTTATGACTGAAGCTCAACAAGACCAGCAAACTAAAATTACAAACGCTCAACTAGCTCAAGACCGAGCTAAGCAAGAATCTGCACAGAAACAACAAGCAGCTATTGCAACTCTTGATTCTAATACTCAGAAAGACTTAGCTAACCTTAGAGCTTTGAACGAAGCAGGCGCAGCAAACCTGAGCGCCGCACAACAGACTAAGCTGAAACAGTACGAAGCCACAGTAAATAAAGTTATGCGTCAAGCTGACTTGAAACAAGACATGGAAAAAGCTAACCTCGGCCCTGCTATGCAGATTGAGCTTGCTAACTTGTCAGAACAAAACGCAGCCGCTAAAGATACTATGACAGCGGAGCAGACTGAAAAGCTAACAAGGTTTAACGCCTTAATGGATTTCCGTAAGACTGATGCGACTATGGCTCAGCAAATGGATATGGCTAATATGTCTAACGAACAGCAGATGGAACTTGCGATGTTGAGCGAGAAAGCTGCTACAGATTCTGCAAACTTCACGGCTGAGAATCAGTTTGAACTTGCAGAGCTTCAAGCTAAGGTTGCTCGAAGTGTTAGGCAGGGTGAGCTAAATGCACGTATGGAAGAAGTCAACCTTGATGCTAGTTTAAAGGTTGAACTTACTGAACTCAGTGAACGTAATACTATGGCAAGAGCTAACATGACTGCTGACCAGCAGACTCGTTTAGCTAATCTTAATAATCTTTTAGACTTTAAGAAAACTAATGCAGCCATGGCGCAACAGATGGAAATGGCTAATCTTAGCAACGAACAGCAGATTGAGATGGCTAATCTTGCTGACCGTTCTGCTACAGACGCTGCTAACTTTACTGAAGCTAACCGCTTTAGACTACAGGAACTAAGTCAGGCTACAAGCATTTTGTCAAGCAACGAAGAGTTACGTGCTCGTGCTGATATGGCTAAGCTGTCTACAAGCGAAAGAGTATCTCTGGCTAACTTAACGGCTAAGAACCAAGCTGATTCAGAAAGCATGAGTGCCGAAAATGTTGCTGAGCTTCAAGTCTTTGAGAAAAAGATGGGAGCTGCTCAGGTCAACGCACAGCTTGCACAGCAGATGGGTATGGCAGAACTGTCAAATGCTCAACAAACTGCAATGTTTAATGCTCAGGTAAACTCTAACTTAGACATTAAGAAGTTTGATGCAGACCAACAGACTCAGTTAGCTAATAGTAAGTTTATGCAGACTATGGAAATCAATCAGTTTAGCGGTGAGCAACAGGCGGCTATGCAGAACGCAACTACATTAGCTTCTATGGATTTAGCTACTGCTGACCAAGCTACTAAACTAGCCATTACAAATGCTCAAAACTTCCTGCAAATGGATATGGCTAATTTAAGCAACGAACAACAAGCAAGTGTAATGAATGCTCAAATGAGCCAGCAAAGACTAATTAGTAACGCTGCGGCTCAAAATGCTGCTGCACAGTTTGGAGCTGCTTCTGAAAACGATACCAATAAGTTTATGGCGCAACTAAGTGCTCAGGTTGACCAGTACAATACTTCGTCGGCAGCAGCTCGCGAACAGTTTAATGCTACTGAAGCAAACAGACAAGCAGCAATTAAAGCAGGTAATACAAACGACATTGAAAAGTTTAACAGCCAGATGGCACAAGACATTTCAAAGTTTAACGAACAACAAGACCTTGCTCGTGACCAGTGGAATGCTGCAAACGCTCAGGCCGTTGAGCAGTCTAATGTACAGTGGAGACGACAAGCCAATACTGCTGATACCGCTGCTCAGAATGCTGCAAACCAACAGAACGCTCAGATGTCTTTTAACTTGACATCTCAGGAACTTACTCAAGTGTGGCAGCAGTTGCGTGACGAGGCCGCTTATATTCGTCAAAGTTTTGAAAACGAAGAACAGCGAAAAGCTCAGTTACTTGCTACTGCTATTGGTAATGAAGAGGCTGTACAAGATGCAGCAGACATTTCGTCACTGCGAAACATTTTAGATTAATAAAACTTTAAAAATAAACAAAAGGTATAATAATGGGTTTTTTCAGCAAAGCATTTAAAAAAATTAAAAAGGGTTTTAAATCAGCTTTTAAAGGTATTGGCAAAGGCATTAAGTCAGCCTTTAAAAAGTTTGGTAAATTCATGGGTAAGATTGGTATCGTAGGTCAAATAGCTATGATGTTTGTCTTGCCGGGGATTGGTGCAGCGTTAGGTAAAACGCTAGGCGGTGCATTTAGCGGTCTTGTAGGCTCAACAGGCACAGCAGGCGCAGCAGGCTCAGGACTTTTAGGAAGCACTAGCGCCATTGTTCGTGGTGCTGGACATGTACTAAAAGCCGCAGGAAACTTTACTAAGATGGCTCACTCAAGTTTTAAAACTGTTACTGATGGCATCGGAAGTTTTGTAGGTGAAATGGCTGGCGCTGCTGTTAATAAAATACCGGGCGCAGGAAAATTTCTTAACACTATTACCAGCGGTAAGCTAAACATTACAGACAAAACTTTTACTAGTGCTTGGAATGTTGTTGAGGAAGGAATTATGACAAACGCCGGTAAAGTAATGACTAACTTTAACAACATGATAGGCAATGTAGCTGCGCCTGCAAGCAGTGTAATTTCTGGACAGGTTGCTAACGCTAAAGCAGTTACAGGCGCAGGAACTACTCCGGGTTCTATAGCTAAGGTGAAGCCAACTACAACTCCAACAGCTCCTTCTGGAGTAATGAACATAGGAGATATAAAAGGAGCTGTAACTAATGTAAATACTCAGAAAGGCTTCTTTGACTTTAGTGGCCCTGCTGGTGGCCCCACAAGTTCAGGATTTAAAGCAGGCTACGACGCATCAGGAATGAGAATATCTAATAAAAGCTTGCTAGAAAAAGGTTTTGATTCAGCAGTTGATTTTGTTAAAGAAATTCCCGGTAAAGCATTAGAAAGAGGGAAGGAATATATAGCTGACATTCCACAAAGACTAGGAGATTATGCTGTTGACTCTTTAGAGACTGCGGCAATAGAAAAAATTGTAGGTACAGAAGAGGTTGAACAAAGCTATGGAGGCAATAGCTTTGTTGGCTATCAGTCGGCAGGTATTCAAGACTATGGTTCTCCAGAAATAAACGACAGAGCTTATCAGTATAATTCATCTCCTCAAAACTTTATGATGCAAAACCCTGTTGGTTATGCAGCTCAGTCTTACAACTCAAGAATGCAAGGCTCATACGCCATGCTACCGGCAATAGGATAATAAAAAATGGACGCACTTCAAACATACGAACAAGAAAAATCTAAAATGATGCGCCCCATTCCGGGGCAGTCTATGACTAACGACCCGGCAAATCCTGACCCTTATGAGCAGGCTCCGAAGTTTACTAACTTTCACGAAGCTTCGGAGTACATGTGGGACAGCCTTACAGAAGAAGCAGAATATGTTAAGTACATGACTGCTGTTTCTAAAGGCATTCCAGTTATGAGTATTGTTCAGGTTATTCTTTTTAATGAGTTTCAACAAGGTACTTTTAATCCTGATTTAATGATGATGATGATTGAGCCTACAGCTTTTATGATTATTGCTCTTGCTGAAAGATTAGATTTAGATATTCAAATTACTTTAGACGACGATGAAGACGAAGATGAAGAATTGTTTGGAGTTAAAGTTGAAGAAGAAAAGCTAGAAAAGCTACGGAATAGTATTGAAGGCGGAGTTCCTTCTGGCGCTTTAACGCCTCAAATGGAAAACGAGTTAAATGCTCTTCCTGATATTACAAGCCTACTATCTCCTCAAAAGCCAGCAGAACCTGTGGCAGTAGAAGAAGAAGTAGCTGAAGAACCAGCTCCACAACAGCAACCAAGCCTAATGGCTCCACCAGAAGGACAAGCATAATGAGTTCAACAGAATACGGCGAAAGCTTATTGGCGGGTGTTAGAAAGCGTAACGACCAAAGAGAAAAAGAATACAGAAGCAGAGCAAAGAAAGATGCTTGGAAAACTCTAGGTGTAAAAGCTGCTATTGGTCTTGGTAAGTCTATGATTGAGCAGCGTCAAGAGCAGTTTTTGAACCACGAAACACAGTTGGCTAACAAGCTTAAAGTTTCTAACGCTACTGACACAGCAACTCGATATACTACTACTGAAGCAAATGCTAACGCTTTTACAGGTGGTCGAGACATGTATTTCCAAGGTCTTGCATCTCCACAGGTTAAAAGTTTTATGGAGTCTGAATACGCATCAGGAACATATAATCAAACTCAATACGACTTGCTTGAAAAACAGTTGACAGCTAAGTATGCTAAATCGCTTCAAGACCAACATGCTACAGGCTTAGAGAAAACAAATTCTTTTCTTAAAACTACTGGCGGTGATAAGGGCGCTTATTTAGAAGCTTTAAAAAGAGAAAAGCCCGGAAGCGCATCAGCTATAATTGGAAACTTTATTGGTTCTAAAACAGGAATCATTAAAACCGATTTACACAATAGCACTCAAAAAATGTTAGACACTGCTGAAGAGTTGAAGACTTACCAAAAAACTTATGCGGCTACAGGCGACAGTGCTATATCTACATTTGTTGCTAAAGAAGGCTTGTTAGACGATGTAGATTTAGGAACTAAAGCTCCCACATACTCAGAAGTGAAAACAAGGAAGGGGCCGCTTGGCGAAGAAGTTTCTTATATGATGCAAACTTCTTATAATAAAGAAGGTGTTGTTTCAGGAGTAAAGGAAATTTTTGCTGACGCAACAACTGGTCAGTTTATGTTTAACACTTCTGAGTCTGCTAGGGTTGTTAATGACTTTAATGTTCTTTCATCTCGTGTTCAAACCGCTACAGATAAAACATATTTTGAAGCAGGTAAGAATGCTTTAACCGGAATGAGTGCAGAAGATTTAGAAATAGTTCAGGATGCGGCTAAAGAAAAAATCAATAAAACCCACAAGTCTACTTCTAAAGTAGGACAACAAATGTTAGAGTCCGTTAATGATAACTTAGCAGGTCAGATGGGTGCTGTTATTTATACCGGCAAAACTGAAGGCTGGGCAACTTCTAGGGACGCTGCTATTATTGGTCAGCACATGATTAAAAAGAATGCTGAAAATCCCGGTACTCGTGTAGTAAGTGGAGTAGGTTTTAATAATCCTTATCATACGATGTTTGCAATGTCAGACGCTATAGATGCTCAGCAACTAAACATTACTGACGGCTTTACTGACGTAGGTACAAAAAGTTTAAGTGGCTTGTATAACGCTTATCGTTCAGAAACTAAACCGGGTCGAGATGCTATTGACGCCAAGTTAGAAAAAACTAATTATTTTGAAAATAAAACTGGAGAAAAATTTAAGCAGTTTCACATTACTGTAAAAACTGTATTAAACGATAATAGTATAGCAGGTACTCCTGAAAACTTAGAAGCAGTGTTTATGCAGTTGTTTAAGCCAAACCCTATTGACGCAGACATGAATAAAGATACTGGCGTTATGGACGATGCTATTCCTACGCAGGGTACTTCTGTATCAGCCTTACAAGCTCCGCCAATGAAAACATCATTACAGAAAAGCAAAACTACAGCAGGTAGAGCAGAAGTTAAACAGCGCCGAGAATACAAGCTACTTGGTAAGTATGCTGAACGTGTAGCTTTCTTGGAAAAGAACATAGATGCTCCTGTTCAGTATGGTATAGATAATGCTAAAAAGCTGGTATCTGCGAAGAAACTGCTGGAGTCTAGCTACAATGCTTACGCTGAAAAGTATGGCTATACTTTAGGGCAAGACGAGCTTGCAGATTTAACCGATGACGAAAAAACTCTATATTTTTCTACCGGCAAACGTCCAGACCGACATTCCCCCGCTGTATAATTTAAAGGATAAAAATTAATGTCAATAGAACTAGCTAACAAACTTAAAGCTATGGATACTGGTGCGAGTACATATCTTACAGAATCCCAAAAACTTCAAACAGAAAATGCTCGAACGCCTACAAACTACACAGTAACTGATTTTGAAAACGACGAATCAGTTCAGGTAGCTTTTGATAAAGTTACTGACTATCTTTCTGAACATCGTGGCGTAGGCTCTGCTCTTATTGACCAGTCTACAATAGGCGAACAGGACGATGTCGTAGAGTTTCTGCGTGACGATGTCATGCGAATAGGTGCTCCGCTAAGTAAAGCTAATATACTTAAAGATGCTCCAGAAGAAGTTAAAGCTGCTTATAGACTAATGCAAGACCGCTTTAATCAATCTAGCCTTACAGGAGTTGGAGAGCATGTAGGAGCTTTTGTAGACTACGGCGCTGATTTAATTTTTAATCCTGAAACTGCTGGACTGGCTGCAAGCTTTTTGGCTGCTCCTGTCACTGGCGGTCTTTCTGCTGCGACAGGCGTAGCTGTACGTAAAGCCGGACAAGTAGCTGCAAAAGGAGCATTAACTAATGCGCTTAAAGCTACTGCTGCTACTAAAACAAAAAACCCTCTTAAAGCCGCAGCAGCTATCGGTTCTATATACGGCGGTGCAGGAATGCACGTTGCTCAAGAATTAGACTTAGCAATCGGACAAAAAGATGAGTATAGCGTAGGTCAAACTGTTGCGGGTGTTGGTATTGGTGCTTTAGCTGGTGCTGGATTATATAAAGCAGGAAGTGCAATTAGTAATAGATATTTTAGAGAAGGAACAAATCCTAAAAAACCTAGAACTCCTGAAGAAGATTCTAAGCTTTACGAAGAAGCACTTGAGGGTGATTTTATTCCTGCATCTGGCGGTTCTTTAGTAGACGAAGCCTTACGACTTGTCGGCCCTGAAGGTGCAACAGCTAAAACTGTAAATGGTTCAGACGACGCACTAGACGCAGCAGCTTCAAAGTTTGCTGACGACCTTGGCGGTGGTGAAAAGACTAGAGAAGAAATCCTAGCAGCTATTCGAGCAGCTTCAGACGCTGAAGATACTGTTGACGGTGTTAAGAATAGACTACAGCAGTCTCTGTACACTATTGCTTCAGACCTAAGCGGTAACTTCTACGGCAAGGCAGCCGGTGTGCTGTCGCCGTTTACTAAACTTTCTGGAACAGCCGCACAACTTCAAAAAAAGCTGAGCCACGAGTTTGGAATTAAATATAAAGTTCAAGACAAAGTAGTTGAAAAAGATTTGTCAGAAGTGCAGCGTGAAGTTACAGGCAAATTCAATGACCGCTTCCGAGCTATTGTAGAAGACATTTCATTACATGCCGCAAAAGGCACGTTAGCTGAAGATATGAACAAAGCTTTGATGCTTTCTGTACGAAGCACTAAGAACATTGTTCACGACCAGTTTGATGCAGCTACAAACAAAGCTATTCGTTTGGCGGCTAAAGGCGTAAAAGACTTATACTCTGATATGGGTGTTGACCTTAAAAAAATTGGTGTGATTGATGACTTGGTTGATAACTATGTTCCTCGTATGTGGAACCGTAGTGCAATTGAAAATAACAAGAAAGGTTTAATAGACTTACTGCAATCTAAAGGCAAAATGACTAGGGGCGATGCTCGAAGAACTGTTGATTCTATGTTGGATATTAAGAACCACGTAGACGAAGGCGGCTCAGGCGGTTACTTCTTTTCATCTAAGCGTAAGTTAAACGACATCGGTAACGATGCAGACTTCCAAGAGTTTCTAAACGATGACGTTCTGGGTTCTTTAAGTGCATATACTTTCCAAGCAGGTAAGTCTATTGCTAAGCACCGTGTACTGGGCGTTAAAAACTTTGAAGAGTTTGAAGGCTTTTACATTAATCGAATCCGCAAAGAAATAGAAGATAAAGGCGAAACCTTTACCAATAAAGAAGCAAAGCAACTTGAAATGCTTTATCGTACTGCAACCGGCGAAGGCTTAAACCGTTACGGTAAGACGGCTCAAAATGCTGTAGATGCTTATGGTTTTGTAAACCGAGTAGCTATGCTAGGCTTGGCAACTGTATCGAGTTTGACAGAAGTATTTTTAAATGTCGGCAAGGCCGGTGTGCGTAACTCTGTTAAAGGTCTAGGTGAAGCTATGGAGTTTAGCTTTAAGAATGTTACAAAAGACTTAGAGTCTAAACTAGTTACGAATAATAACTTAACTGTAAAAGAAGCTATGTCAGAAATGCGACAGTTCAGCATTCACGTTGACCAAGCGATGGCTCAGCTAGGCGATAGACTGTCAGGCGATGCATTAGTAAACGAACGTCTACAAAACGCAAGCAACAAATTCTTTCGTTTAAACATGCTAGACCAGTGGACTAAGTTTGTACAGGCTACTTCTTTTTCTGCCGGTAAACACCTGATAAACGAAAACATCGAAGCTCTTGCTAAGAACGGCAGCCGACAGCTTACTGGTCGTATGCAATCAAAAGCAGGCGAACTGGCTGAGTTAGGTATTGATTATAAGAAGGCTGTAGATTGGTACAATGCCGGTGGTAAAATGGATGATGCTTTTTATAAGGATGATGTTTTAGGAGGCGTAGCACGTTACACTAACTCTGTAGTTTTACAGCCTACGGCAATGTCAGGCTTGAAGCCTTTGCTGCACTCTAACCCAAAGACTGCAATTTTGTTTCAGTTGATGGGCTACCCGGCTGCATTTACAAACACTGTACTTAAAGGCGCTGCTAAGCAACTTACTAAAGACCCAATACGTAATGCAGGTAAGATTGTTCCTGCCGCTTTGATTATGACCGGCATGGCTCGTTGGACTAACTATCTTCGAACTAACGGCGAAAGTGAAAAGAACAAAGACATGGACGAAATCATAGGAGCTTCTGTAGCTCGTTGGGGTGGTAACGGTATCTTGCTCGATAGCTTCCAAAGAGCTAAGACTGCTGCTAAGTACACTCAAAGCTCTCTGTCTTATGCAGGTATGCCGTTTGGCCCTGTAACTTCAGATGCTATTAACTTAATTCAACAGGGCATTGTTCCTGTAGTAGGCGGCAAAGTTCCTTTAGTTTCTGGAACATACTTCGGCAAACAAATCTTAGGCGATGAGGAAGTTACTCATTATCGTAAGACTCTTCGAAACATTCAAGAAGATACTTTTGGTGGGTTGATTCCTGAGTTTGATAAAGAAGTACCTTTGCCGGGATATGCTGCCGGTGGTATTATTAATGTTGGTGCTAAAGCAATTACAAATGCAATTACAGATTTTGCAGGTAATAAACTAGCTACACTACCACCTAAAATTAAAGCTAAAAAACCTGTTGAACTAGAAGACGAAATTGCAGAAAACATTTCTAAAGCTACTGATAATTATTTTAACGAAGAAACAATAGCTATGACTTCTAGTAAAGTTGCTTCAGGTTTAGATGAGTTAGAAGCTACTGGACATATTGATGCTTTTGATTTAGAAAGTTTAGAGTTTGTAGATGCTATGGTTTTTAATGAAATTAAAAGAGATGTGAAAAGCATAGAAGAGCTTGAGAAACTGCCGTCGTGGAAAAAAGCTATGGAAAGCTCAAGCGAAAAAGAAGCTATTGAAAACTGGGCGCAAGCTCAAAAAGACATGGGCTTTGATAAAGAGCACCGCAAAGCTTTAAAAATTATTCAAGACAGTAGAAATACAATCGACCCTGAAGGTGAAGTAGAGTTTCTTGTTCCTGAATTAATCAGAAGCTTAAAGCAAGCTTACAATGAAGTAAACATTAAGGTTACTCCAGAAGAAATAGCTGCTGCTCAAAAACAAAAGTTTGATAACGATACGTTTGATTTTATGCACGACTTTATTTCTAATTCAGCTCGTATGCGTATGGATAAACTAAGCGAAGTAGGTGGGGATAAGGTAGCAGAAAAAGTTCTTATTAAGCTGGCTGCCGGTGGAGAAATAGACTTTCCTAAAATTAAAGCTCCTAAACTTACAGACACAGTAGACGATAAGTACCCTGAACCTCTTATTGGAAACGAGCGTATAGCCGCAGCCGAGAAGTATCGTGAAAAATCCACAGAAAAAGGAATGGTGTTCCGAGCTGAAACAAGCTTCCAGCGTTCTCAGTTTTTCCTTTCTTTTGCTTTTGCTAGAGAAGTGGGCGTACACGTAGGTTCTGAAGGAGCTGCAAACACTATTGCTATTCGAGGCTTACCTAACACTAAAGCTAAGCAAGATTTTAAACTTGAAGCAGATGCACAGTCTTTAGACCGCAGCCGCTCTTCTGAGCTTTTTGGTAACAGAGACTTGTTAAAAGAAGAAGAAGCAGTATTATCTAGCACTACTAAAATTGAAGATGATATGCCTATTGATGAGTACGGTTACTTTGGTGGCGAAGCAGCAGAAGGCGAAGAGCTTCTTAAAATTAAACCTATCACTATGAATGCGGGTTACATTGACATTAGAAATCCGTTGTTGATTGAATCTGACCTTCCGGGTTGGGAAGCAGAAAGAATCCTGACTCCCGGTGGTGGATTTGATGAATACTTCTTGCCAGAAATACAGCGCAGAGGTGTTAAAATAACTGCAAAGCAACAAAAGAAACTTGATAACTTAACTAAACGCTCTGAAGAGTTTGAAGGTCTATTCCTAGACCCTCCAGTTGGAGAAGCTACAGATGTTGTAGGTTTTTACAAACAAGAGTTTAAAAGAAATGCTATTAACAGAGAGTTCAGAGAAGTTTTAGAAGACATGGGCTTTGATTCTATTCAATACAAAAACGAAGTAGAAATAGGTTTCCAAGGCGAGTCAGATTACTCTTACATTCTTTTCAATCCTAATCAGTTTAAGTCGGTATCTGCTCGTGCGTTTGACCCCACAGATGTAAGACACGGTGCTGCTAAAGGCGGTTATATTGTTAAAGGCGGTGACACACTTTCACGGATTGCTAAAAAACAAGGCATTCCAATGGAAGAAATAGCTAGACTAAACAACATTAAAGATGTTAATAAAATCTATGAAGGCCAACAACTAAAGTTTAGCGCAAAAGAACCTGAAGTAATTATAGCCCAAGCAAAAGCAGTTAAAGCTGCTGAGCCTATTAAAGAAATTGAAAAGACTAAGCCTCAAGAGGAACAAGCAACTCGTCCTCCTTCAAGAAAAAGAACTGTTCGAGCTTTAAGAAAGAACGTTGAAAATAAAAGCTCAAGTAGAACACGTCGTCAAGTAGCGGAGCAACGAAGCGGAGGTTTGTTTAATAGTCAAACGTTTAAAAACTTAGCGTCTTATATAAACCCTTTTGGTAAAGATAAAACAGAAGCAGATTATAGTCCCGAAGTTGTTGCACAATTAAAAATAGCAGCACAGAATGCTGTAAAGTCTGGACGTACTAATATTGACTATGGCGATTACAGTAAAGAGTCTAATGTTGTAGCTCAAACAGGAATGCCTCAACAACGGACTAGAGACCGCTTACTTACTAGAGCTGTTAAAGGTGAGCTAACTCCTACTGAGGAAGCAGCGTTCTCTGTAGGGGGCGCTCAGGTTGAAGTAGAAGGAGATGATGTATTTGTAACTGACATATATGACTTTGCAAAACTTAAAGACGAAGAGCGAACTACTGAAAATCGTGACCGCTACTCATACTTGAGAGACTTCATGTCTAAGATACCCGGCAATGAATTTAGAAGTAAAATTAAAATAGGTAGTAAAGAGGAGTTAGGACTATAATGGAATTTAAATACTTTAAACTAGAAGACTTTAACTGCCAAGAGACCGGCGAAAACAAAATGAACGTGGACTTTATCCACAGACTAGATGAACTTCGGGAAGCCTGCGGGTTTCCCTTCATCATTACTAGCGGCTATCGTAGCCCATCACATTCAATAGAAGCACGTAAGGAGAAACCCGGAACACATGCCCAAGGTTATGCAGCAGACATTAAAACAACTGGCGGAAGTCAACGATACAAGATTATTGAACAGGCGCTCCTGCTTGGGTTTAGCGGCGTTGGAGTGGCTCGTGGTTTTATCCATGTGGACGACAGGGCTATTCACGATGGTAAAACTTCTGTAGCTTGGTGCTACTAAGTGAGAGTGTTACTTGCATTGTTGTTTGTTGCGTTGTCTGCAACAGCAGATAATCAACAGGAAGGAAGTTTAAACACTTCTAATGTTGATTCTACTGTGTCCAGTAACAATACTACTACAGATGATTCTACATCTAATACGTACAACGGTGCAGGTGCGGGTAGTCCTATACCTGTAGGGTCTGCAATAGCCCCCTCTTATATGGCTAACGGGTCTGAAACATGCCTACAAGGTACTTCAGGTTCTATCCAGACTACTATGCTAGGATTCTCTAAAGGCTCTCACGTAGAAGATTTGAACTGTAATAGACGCAGGGATGCAAAGGTACTAAGCGACCTTGGGATGAAGGTTGCTGCAATTGCAAGGATGTGTGAAGACGTAAAAGTCTGGAGGTCTATGTTTGTCTCCGGTACTCCCTGCCCTATACTCAACAACGGACAGTTGATTGTAGGTAAACGAGCCTTTTTAGTGATGAAGATGGAACCTGAGACTTACATACCGGACTATGGCACAGTTGAAAAGAAGCTTACAAGCAATCAAATATGGTATAATAACCTCTTAAACATAGGAAAAACAATCAATGAAGATAGCATTGACACTGATGATGAGTCTGTTAGCGATAAATTCCGTAGCTCAAGCAAATGAGTTAGATGATTTAG
>Ga0209533_1002422_pt1 | contig 16935 bp, 10 predicted proteins | sample COG_04_FD_184748 | JGI IMG/M metagenome (GOLD analysis project Ga0209533, IMG submission 184748) | Pelagic Microbial community sample from North Sea - COGITO 998_met_04 (SPAdes) (version 2) | ecosystem: Environmental > Aquatic > Marine > Neritic zone/Coastal water | place: Helgoland, sampling...
GCATCTTCCTGAGAAATATCTCCAATTGGCATACAGGTTACTGCGTACCAGTTAGAGATATAGGTAGAAGCATTGTCTTCTGGGCCGCCACACCAGAGAAGCCAGTGCTCTTCGCCCTTGTGTAACTCATAAGCATCAACACGGGCATTCATGGGACTCCATGACCACTCAACCTGAGCTAAAGGGATTGAATCCTCAGTTGGCTGATTAGGTATTCCAGGCAAAACATTCTCGACTTGCCCCCCCAAGAGGGTAACACCACAGTCAGCAGGCCATTTCGGAAACGGTTTAACCTCATAGAGTTTTTGCTGCGGAAAATCAGTAGGACTCATGGGTATATGAAGGTGACTCATTTGCGGCCTCCTTTAATAGTGTTGCCGATAACTAAATAGCTATTTGGCAAGCCGATTCGCTCCCTAAACTCTTGAGCTTCTTGATATGTAAGACGCTGTACCTTAACGCGCGGTTTATTTGCGGTCGAAGGTTTACTTTTAATGTCGCCCTTGAGCGACTCATGAATAACAGACATAACATTATCCTCTTTAGTGCTTTGCAAAATGCGGGCGCACAAGCTGGTTATCAAATGCCCGGTTTATTAGGTGAACCAATCCATTAAAACGAAAAAACCCGATCCAGCAGCGCTAAATCGGGGTCAATGGTCGATATATCTCGACTCTCCGGTTTAGCTGGAATTTATAGAGCACCCCGCAATCTGGATCAAATCGGTGCTGTTTGTAGCGCAGGAAATCATCTCTAGATGATTATGCAATAGTAAAATTTTCAGTATCGTATAACCCACCCAATTAGTCTTTACTCATAATGCCAATCTTCATCCGACAGTGCCAAGAGAAAATCGGCAGCATCCCCTAAAACGCCATTAGATTTTGCCCACTCAAGATGTAATTTAAATCTAGCTCTCTTCGAGCTATCAGATGCTTCCCACCATGCTACAAGTATGAAAGGCAAGGGAGGTTCCCAACCAGCTCCGCGAGGTTCCCGATTTGGCAGCATTTTCCAGAGTTCATGCCAGTGACGAGGCAAAGGACAAACCCTACTGTCATCCGTGAAAAACTCTACTAGCTAGTCAAGCGTCATCGATTACAGGTTATCCGTTAAGGGCCACTGAGATCTAATTTCTGATTCTCCAGAATAAGTAACCCGGATATCTGGATCTAAATCTGGTGATTCATCTAGATTCTGATACTCATGATCCCCCATACCTCCCATATCACATTCGAAAAGCAGCTGTCTCGAACAGTCAAGTACTTGCTCAATCAATAGTTCACTTCCAAAAACAATTGAATTGGGCTCTTCAATTTCAAATGAGGCAAAACGAATAGCGACGCATACACCAGTCGGTAATTTATAGAGCGACATAGTACAGCCATCACCATGCATGGAATTAGGGTAATCAAGAAACAGTTGGCCCAATTGAAATGATTCTGCTACGTCACAAAACTCGCCAGGCGCATTTAGGCCTGCATCATCTTCTCCATACTCTTGCCATAATTCATCAGATACTTTGCGTAATATATCGCTCCAATCATCGAGTGTAAGAAAAATAGTCTTAGACCCACTGACCAACAATGAATGAAAAACCATTTCCCAGCCTTTGATATCTACAGACTTTTCTACCATATGAATGCAGTCTCCATCTAACAGGAACAGAAAAAATGAATTCAGATTTTTAATATATCCACTTTAGTTTCTAAACACTTTCGCAATGCCAGATCATTCACACCAACACTGTACCAACTGTCGGGTCGTTGAAAAAAATCTAAGCCCCGACCAATTTTTATGGTCCAGCCATTATCAATTCTGATCTCTCGGTCATGTAAATTCTCATTGACTTTGATATCAAGTTCAACATCTAACTCTAATAGACTTTGCTTAACATCTTGAAGTCTTTCAGCCATTTCCTGAACATTTGTTTGGTCATCATAACTTGTAATAAGCTGAATCTTCTTCACCGTGGGCTGTTTTAAAATAGCTTCACAAAAACGTATGAAATTCTGAACCTGATGTGTTGCTCGAATATAAGGATCTTCTATAACAACAGACTTCGCGCCAACAAGATAGGGAACAATAATGGATTCATAACTGTAACCAGTAGAATCGTATGTAATTGTGTAGTGCTGCTCTTTCAGATCGGGTATGGCAGGCTGAATAGGAGGCGATGTTGCTTCAGCAGATATTGGCTTTTCGGGAATAACTTCAACAGCAGGTTTTGTCTCTGGTTTGTGGCTTTCACCTTCTTCAGGAGTCTCTACCGCAACGCCTGGTTTGATTGGGTTTATCGTTGCCTCTACACCGATGCTCTCTGGGCAATCAACCACTATCTCTTTATCTTCAGCATTAAAGAACGATAGTCCGATGTTGATGAATTCATCATCAGGCTTGCGCTTGTTCATTTGTTCCTTAACACGGCGACGACCTTCAATAGCATAAACCACATACTCATCGAATTCTTCGTCAGTGCACTCGTTGTGAGGGTGTAACATTTTAAGAAATGCAGCGACGGTTTTTTTAATGCCCTTCTCGTCTCGGCCTTCAACACACTTCCCGAGCTTAAGCCGCTGACTCACATCTTCGTAACGGTTAGTATTCTTAAGCTGGTAATGAAAAGCTTCCGCTAAATAATCCGTTATAAAACCATAATTTTGTGTTAAAAACTCAGAGCTATTTTTTGGCATTTCCCAGCCTGGCATATACATACAGAAGCGATCCATTACTGCCAGATCAAATTCTTTAGGCAAGGGCTGAAACAAGTCGTACTCGGTTGAATTAACCACCTGCTTAACACCTAAGTCCAAATTTCCAATAAAGGTCATGCTGGCGTCTGCAATAACTTCTGCACCACGGGAGAAACGTCCATTGGCCATGAAGTCTTTCATGATCTGGATGGTATCCGGGTCTTTTACTCGCATGTTGCCGACTTCATCGAAGGCGATAGTATCCCAGTAACCCACTAAGCCAACTTTCTTGCGGGCATTGTTGTAAAACAAAGACGCGCTACTGGTTTGACCGCCGGAAATTAGTGTCGAGTATGGTGAAAACTCACTGTAGAAATAGGACTTACCGGTACCTCTTGGACCAAGCTCGATAAAGTTGTAGTTAGCTTCTACCAATGAAGCCAAACGCGCCAGGAAGTGGAATTTAACACGCTTTGTCAGTTTGGTAGGCTCCAGACCTACTGAGCGCATTACTATATCTAGCCAATCATCCCGGCTGTACTGTGCTCGCTTTTCACAATAAGCATCGTAGTCGAAACGGCTTAGCTGAATGGGTCGAAGGTCTTCGATATAGAATGCATAATCATCTTCTTCAATTTCATTGTGGCATAGCGTTACCTCTGCCCAGATACCACCTTCAAGTAAGCGGTCATTGTTTTTATAGAACTTTTCACCAATGGCTATTCGCTGTGAATTGAAGTTCTCCAGGCTTGCCCAGTGACGCTTTTCTTTTTCCACATAGCGCACATGCACTTTGTCGATAAACTTATGCTTACCTTTGGTGGCAACTTTTGATTGAGCGGCATTCGCTTCATCAGGGCGCACATAATTATCGTTGAGGGTTTCAAGTACGGCACTTAAGCCTTCTTGAATTTCATCCTCGTCATCACTGGCGCAGAAACGCGCCAATAGGAATTCCAACACAAAGGTCGGTACGTTGGTGCCCTTTTTGATACGGTGTAAGAGATCCTTTCTTACCGCTTTACCTTCAAAATGTTCGAGTAACTTCTCGTCTAGTGCGTCCATAAGTTACATATCCAAATAGTTGGTTTTAAGTTTGAGCTGGGTGAATTCTGCCAAGGTGTTTGGGTTAAGAGCTTTGATGATGAAGGCACCCTCAAAGTCGTCATCCATAATGATGGTCACTTTCTGGCTATCACCGGGCTGTAAGCTGACTGTTCGTGTTGCAGCATTTACCACTCCACCAATCTTCGCCTCGCCAATTACATCCCCGGCTTCGTTATGTGCCTCTAGCAAAATTTCTGTTTGGGCAAACAAGTCATCGCTAGTCACCGAGAGTTCGACAATTGGGCGACGAGAGGTAATGGCTTTAGCATCTTTCTTATAACTGAGTGTTACGACAGTTTGCTGAGTGGCTTTGGCCTTACCTTTCAACCTCACTTCCATTACTGGTACCACACACTCCTGTAAAGATGCGCCGCCATGAAAATAGAGCTTTCCTCGGCTGTACGCTGCCATCGAACTAGGCCCAGCTAACTGACTGTAATCACCTTTAATTCCAGCCTGATTAGCAGGCATCACAAAATGGTGCTGGTCAGCGTTGCCACTACCCAAAGCAATACGATCGTGGGTGAGGTACCAATCACCGGCAGGCTTAGGGCATACATCACCCTCAGTGGCCTGGCGGTTCATAAAGAAGCCGTGGTCGGTAGCAATCACTACCTGATTAAAGCCTTGGTTTTGCAGCATACTGATGGCTACACGTAAGTTCTTTAATTCACGCAGAATAACGCTAGGGGCAGTTTTAGGCGTATTCTCGAATTGGGTATCGATTTCTACACTGCGCAATACCGCCAACTCTACCGACTTATCGAATTTGTGATTGTTCTCGATAAAGTCATCCGCTCGCATTTCGGCAAAGCGACTGCCAAAGCGCTTTTCAAATACGCCCATGCGCTGCGGCACTGTTCCTACAGGTGCATCACCCAACATGGGTACCATGCCAGAGTCGCCCTTTTTAATAGACAGTTCTTTCCCGGCGCCAGGCAAAAGGCTGGCCATACCCACTAAGGTGATACTCGGTAGGCAAGCGTAAGCAGGTTTTAGCGTAATCTCGAATTCATCCTTGAGCTGCTTTTCCAGTTCAAGGCCCAATTCAAAACGTAAAGCATCCACCATCAGATAAGCTACGCGCTGGCCGCTGGTTTGTAGTTTTGGTGCTACCACCTCATCGAAAACATCGGCATTGTATAAACGCCCCTGAGGTGGCCAACCGGTATCGGCCAACTGTTTGGTAAAGAGGATTTGTACCTTCTCTGCAAGCTTGCGGTATCCCTTGCGAGCTTTATCAATAACCGGCGCTAGCAAGCCCTGAGCATCCCAATAGTCTGTTACCGCCTGTTCAAACTCGCGCTGCAAGCGATCACCCTCACGTAAACTTGCGAGGTAGTAATCCAGTAAAGCGGCTTGGCTACCGCTGTGATCAGGTAATTCCCGCAATAAATCGTTGCAGCATTCAATCAGGCTCTTAGCAGCTGCGACTAAATCCCACTGAGTACCGTTCTCACCGCGATTGCTCCAAATAGAGGCCTTACGCTGCAAAAGTATATCGTTAAGCCCCTGAAGGTCCTTGCCTTCAATCGCTTTGATCGCCACTTGTAGGAATGTGCGCTCTTCAAAGGGGAAGGTATCTCTCGCACCCAAGTCATCAACCGACTGACAAACTTGCTCTAGATTTAAATCTCGTTCGACTTGCTCAGCGTACTGAATGTAATCTTCCTGCTTACGTAGATCTTGGCGCAACCCATCACACAGATTTTCAATAATCGGTTTCGCAGCAGAATTCGCTTTAGGTACATTTTCTAAACTTCCCGGTAACTCACCGGGAAGGTCGAATACAAACTCACTGAATAAAACAAAGCGCCAAAGCTCTTCGCTAATACTCTTCCACTTCTTACCACGGGTGGTGAGTGTTAAACCCAAAACCTGATCAAAGAGCTGCTTGGCTTCAGCCACCCAGGCTTCGCTGCCGTCCAACTCCGCCTTTTGCTTGTCATCTGGCACCATTAGAGCACTGACGATTTCGGGGGAAGATTCAACTTGAAGAAGAGCCCGTAAGGCAGGCCATTGCAAACCACCACCAATACCATTGATCACCGCAAAGCTGGGATTAGGATCTTGTTCAAAGGCCTTACGAACCTCTGTCTGATGATCGGGTTTAGCTTTTAAACACAGGCTTAAATAGCTGTCGCCATCGCCATTAGGGAAGACCTCACCACAGGCCCCATAAATACTGAATGGATCTTTTTGCTTATCTTCGTCTGTTAAAGGTGCTGCTGAGGGCACATAAATTAATAGTTTATTACCACCCTTACCAAATTCAGCCAATTTCTCTGACGCTAATTCACGGCTTTCAATACTGGATTCTGAGGCATCTACAACAGAGACACTCTCAGTCGACATAGAAGAACAGATGGCACCATAACGCTGCGCCTCGTCATAAACGACCAGCACTCGTTGACCTAATCGCCTATTCAATACTTGGTCAGTTATGTATTGTTCAATATTCATCTAAGCGCCTTATCCTTGCGTGACTTTATTTTTGATATAGGCATCAAGTTCCGCCTTAGTCATTTCTTTTGGCTTCCAAACTAACTTTAGCTTTTTAGTTTTTCCAACTTTCACTTCAACTTCTTCCCAAAGATCAGATTCAACATCATGCGCTATAGCAATACTGCGATCTTCATGGCATTTATATAAGACTCGCTCTGGCCAGAAATTAAAAGCCATATGAGACCATTCATATTTTCCTTCTTCCAAATCATCCCATGTTTTCTTTAATTTTTTTTGCCATGGCTTGTGCTGAAAGAATTTCCATAATGGTGCTGCATTTATCATAACTCCGTCATAAATATCTGGCTTCCAAAAACCTGCTATTTTCAAGAGCTCATCTTTAAACTCTCTCATCTCAACAACCAGGTCATCAATGCCAGTTCGCTCCTCACTGGATTCTCGGGGTAAATTCATTAATTCAGATTCTAATGATTTTATCTTTGGCTCAACAAAGTCATTAACACAAGAGAATAATATTTGATCACTTATAGATTGATAGAAAATCCAAAGCGTATAACGACCTGACGACAACTGAAGCGGCCAAAACAAAGGCGCAGGCCTTCTTCCTGAAGTATACATTTTCAAATGTTCATTAAAAAATAGTTTCGGGCGGAGAAAGTACTCTCTCATAGAATCAACATTTAGAGCCTCACAACATTGAGACTCTGCTTCTACATTACCAGGCCAAATCACCTTTAATATAGAACTAATTGACGTAGTAATGTTACAAGCATGGCTTTCATCATCAACTAAAACTCCTAACAGAGGAGAACCATCTGAACTTTTATTAGAACGCCCTGAATTAATAGAATAAACTCGCGGCTTTAATTCTGAACCTGATAAAGCACACGGCAAGTCATAATTTTTATTTTTTTCACTTAATTCTTTTAAGTCCCACCTACCCAGCCCAACCCCAAAAGAATAAGTTAATAATTGATTGGCCCAAAAGCTTTCATTACATCCCGACAAATCTTCCCCGAGCTCCAACAATAAAGACTCACCGGGCACATCTCCAAGCACTTGCTTCATTAGCTTATTATCGTCAGAAGTTATTTTAGCGGCAGTATCAACCATGCCATCTATTAAATTTCTTCGGGAATTAATTTCATCCAAATCTTCTTCAGCTGCACTCTTTAATAAGATTACTAGCTCACGAAGGCTTTTAGCTTGGAATGCATGTATAGGAAAACCAGAAAATAACGAACTCGACTCAACAAATGAATGCCACTTTTGCTTTAGCCTAACTATTTCTCTAACTTCTTCTTCAACTAAACTCTCGTCTAAGGATGGTATGGGAAGCGATGCTATATCACGCACTTCAAACATTCGATTTGGATTTTGTATCGCACATAGCTGATCTGATAATCTACTACATAAAACTCCCAATAGAGAATATGGCGACTTAATTGGAAAAATTGCAGGAGCTTTATCCGCAAATTTAGATCCCAGAGGCAATGCACGAACGTTAAACCCTTTCTCATTAACGCGATTCCAAACCAAAGCCTCACGCCCATCAAATTCTTCAGCTCGCTTACTTATCAAAACTGAGCGAAGTGTAAGCTTTTTATAATCTACTAGAGCACCATCACTCCAATTAATAGTAAGAGGCCAATCACAATAGTATCGAAAAAAATCTCCTCCTTTAGCAAAAACCCGCCAATCTCTTGACCTATCAAGAGGTAACTCCCACCTAGTTCTAACAAACCTAAAGTCATCTCCACTTGCCTGCCCTTGAGCCGTCTCTGCATAACTCGGGTTAAGTTTTGGGACAGTAGAAAAAATTGACCTTAAAGTCTCACTCCCCCAATAAGCGGAAAAAGTACAATTAGGGAAATTTAAAATTGACTCCTTCCTTACAACATAGTTTTTGCCAGTATCTCGGCTAACAGCATGAAGTAGGTCTATTTCTTTTTCTTCAGATTTGACGTCATAAAAAGTAACACATTTATTAGTATTACATTTACTCAACACATATGCCGCAGTTTCAACCGTAGCATTGTCAAGAACTCCGCCTCCCAAATCAGCACAATAGTCAATAGAAATATCTTCCAACATCCATCTTCTGAGACCATAAAGACGACTAGCTGAAAAAAACGTTTTAGAAGTTAAACTACCAACCATGCCTAAATCAGCTAATTTATGTACCATTCCATCAATGAATGCCGCATAAATATCATAATAGGATTTGGGATAAGCATCTTTCAAGTATTGAGTACCCCGCTTAGTGGCACTACCAAAAGGTGGATTCATCAAAACGACATCAAATCGTTTCCTACTCAGGTCTATAAAAGAAAATCCCTTCGCTGTATCAGATGCAAATAGTCTCTTCTGGCCAGAGCCTTCACCCGTAGCAACTTCTGCATAGCGCTCAAGCTGTGAAAGTATTAACTGCTCTGCTTGCCCCCAGAAATCATCACCCACATCGCCAAAATTGTAATAACGTTTTCCAGTTCTAGCTTCCCACTTATTCTCTCCAAATAGACCACCTTGCACTTCAAGTATGTTCTCATCCTTTTGAGATTTAGCATCTTCAATTGCAGATTGAATTTCTTCTTCAATTTTAAGTAATGTTCCTGTCTCACCTGCCAATTCCATCTTCTCAAAGATTTCTTCAACTAACTGACCTAGAACACGAGGCTGTATTTGGCTTGCAAATTCTTTAAGCAGCTCTTTTTCACCCGGCATAGGCTCAGCACAAACAATATTTGAACGCTGAACTTGAGGGCGCTCATTGGGCTTTATGGCGTTATCTGACCAGGACTTTTGGGCTCTTAACCAAAGCGATAAGCCTGCAATTTGTGCGGCTCGAGGATCAATATCTACACCGTGAATATTGTGTTCAATAATTAGTTTTGGCACATCGGCTAAGTAGGATTCTTTTGATTCATAACTTTGGTGTAGTGATTTTACTTCCAAAAGTTTCGATTCATCTTCATTAACATTTGGATAATTAAATTTCTCATAGCCAAATTCAGCTTCAATATCCCAAGCTTCTGAGTAAATATTTTCGAACAAATCAAATGCATAGAGACCAAAATGCATAGAGCCACAGGCTGGGTCTAGCATTTTTATATCGCGGGGGTCTTTTAATGGCCTGTGTTGGATGTGCACTATTTGTTGTAGCAGCTCTTCTCGGCTGAGATCAGCGGTCGCTTCATTTTCTTGTTCTGGTGCAGCCTCGCCTTCCTCTAAGAAAACTTCGTTTGGTCTACGCACTAAATATTCGCAGCTATCGACTAAGGATGTTTTGCCTTTAGTCATCTCATACCAGATACGGCCTAAGGTATTATCGGTTAAAAACTCTACGACATAACGTGGAGTAAAAAACTGATTACGAACCGCAAGCTCACGACTGTTACGTGGAGCTTGCGATTCATCGCGCATTTTTTTGCGCTCTTCTTTTGAATTGAAGTACTGATAAATCCAACCGACGGTTTCATCTTCTGCCCATAGCAGTTCTAATTCAGCATGATTGATTAAGTCCAACAATTCGATTAGTACGGTTTCTCTAGGGAATAAACGGCCTTGAGCTGAGTAACGATCAAACAATATGGCAAGGTCTAAGCTCAGCTCATCAAATACACTGAACAAATAGGTTTGATAGGCTTGGCCTGTTTCACCCAGGCTGCTGCCCGCAATGCGCTGGTATAATTGAAAGCCTTTTGATTGATACCCTTGGCTAATGGACTCCATTACAAACTGGCGAGCCTCGGCCATGCGTAATGCTGCTAGTCGATTGAGTACAGTAAAAGCCTGCTCTCGCACGATACGATCTAAAGCAGCAGTAACCAGGGCTTTATCTTTATGTGGATTAGCGTTATGACTAGCAGCTAAGTAATGCTCCAAAGTATCTCGCAATAGCTGCGCGGTTTGTTGCTCACTCGGGCTAAGAGCGGGTAAATCGCTCAGTGCCGCAACACCACCTGTGACCGGGTCGAGCCCATAGGTATTCTGTAACTGCTGAGTAAATTCGTCACTGAGCAGTTTGCGAGCATCCCCTACAAATTTTTGTAAGCGATTTCGGGTTGCTTGATCAAATGCCATTATTCGTTTTCCTAATCGCCTTATTTACCATCCGATAGTTCAAAGCTGATATCCAACTCATCGTAGTCTTGCAGTTCTTGCTTCAATTCTGTGAGCTGGTCAATTACACCATCAATAGCTTCAGTGGTCTTTAATGCTTTTGGTACAGCTACTTTGCGCTGTAGTACTTTAGGCTGATAGGTGCCCTCTTCTTCCTCTTTCTTTTTCTTTTCGAGTTTTTCTTGTTCACGTTGCAGGCGACGGTTTTCGGCGGTTTCTTTCACCGATTTTTGTAAGTCGCGTAGAGATGAGGTGATTTCATAGTCGCGATTCAATAAGGTTTTAATACCACTGAGATTTTGCTCTGCCTCGCCGCCAAACTGCTCTAACCGACCCAGTAGACTATTGCGTTCATCAGCCGTTAACTCTTCCCAGCCAGGGCTTCTAGGTAGCTCCTCTTGCGCATTCTTTAAGCTTTGCTCTACGTCTTGGTTCATCTTGCTGGCAGCATCCGCCACACGGGTTTTGATATTCCCCAGCATGGTTGAAAGGTCAGCTTGATGCTTATGAAAGTCTTCTTGCCTGAGACGCTGTTGTAGTTGCTCTATATCATCGGCCAGCTCGGCTTTTAATTCGCCGGGCACGCCTGAATTTGGCAGGCCATTAATGCCTTTAGATTTGGCATCCAGCGCTAACAAGGTGGTTTCAAGACCGTGATCAAGACTGACTTTAACTTCGGCAGCCCACTTTAGGTTGCTATATAAGGGAGACTCTTGCGCACCCATTCGCTGGGTGGCATCAGAACAATCGTTAAAGAGCACATCACGGAGCGCTTGTTGTAACTCATCAACTCTTCCCTCACCCGGTACATTAAGGCGATTGAGTTTTTCACCTAGTGAGCCGAACTGCTGCTGAAAAACGGGGAAGTTCTTTTGTGCAGCTTTACTGATCTCTTCCTCTAAAGGGATAATCATGTTGCCGTCGGCAATCACTTCAATTAAACGCTCTGCTGCGAGGGCACACATTTCATTGGATGGCCTATCGTCACGTAGAGAGATGCCCACATTGGCAAAGGATTTATTCGATTTGAAAGCATCGATGGCCTGTTGACCTACGCTGGTTAGCTCACGGCCTGCGACTTTAAGCTTAATTTCACCTGCACTGAGCATGGCTGCCAACATATAGCGGGTGGTATCAATCGCCCAGCCAAATTTTGGGCGACTAAAATCTTCACAGATTTTTTTACCGTCTACAGTGCCATTACGCTCGATATAGTCACGAATACTGACCAGACCTTTATTGTTTTCATCGATAGTGAAACTGCCACTGCCATCTTTTGTTATCAGGCCCAGAGGATCCGTTTCGCTGGTTGCACCACTAAGACCTGCCTTTAAAAACTTTTCAGCCAATACTGTTTGTGCGCGATGCGGGGCTTCGCTGTAGCGCTCGTAAACACGATCAGCTACATCTTTCAGATGCTTTTTGTTGGACTCAAGCAGGTCTTGGGAGAAAGTATCCACTGCGGTGTTAGTGCCCCGAAAGATAAATGACCCCGCCTGCAATGCACGTTTTAGTATGCGCTGTAGCTCAGGTACAAGCTTAGTTTGGGCACGATCAACTTCGGCATTACAGTATTCTTTGACTTCTTTATCGGCATCGTTGCGGTGGCGACGAGCAATTTCTTCACAGCGATATATATTCGCTAACAGATCATCTACATCGGGAGATTTACGACCAAGGAGGTAGATAGTGCTCTGATTTGCCTTTTCTCGGGAATCCGATACCAGCTCTGAAAGATTGTTGTCATACTCTGCGGGGTCAACAAAGTCGATCAGCGTTTGTACCGAATTTCTCTCGCCAGCCAACCCACTCGGTAAGCCATTAGGGTTTTGCAATTTAAGGCCCGTTTCAACACTTAAAGAGCCTTCGACTTGTACTTTGGGTAACGGAGATAAACACCCTCGCAAAGTTTCACTGAGGATCTTACGCAACTCGATGGTTTTTAAGCCGATCTCATTTCGTGCTCGTTGTATCTCTGTCAGTTTTTCACTGATAAAGCCCAAGTAACCATCTTGCTCACTAAAAGGAATGGCGGCCTCATTAATTAACTCATCTACTGCGGCGTTGAAGGCGGCTTCATCTTGAGTTTGGGTAATGCTGCCTTGCATCAGTGCCAAGGTATTTTGGCGTGTAACTGGCAAGTTGGTGAGTATCTCTAATACGGCTACGGTTTTGGCGATATTGTTGTGCAGCTCGCTATCATAGAAGTTTGAACTCTTTACCTTTCCGACTGCTTGGTGCTTAGTAGGGAACGCTCGCTTAATATCCTTTTCTAGAGCGTCGTAGAGCGTGACTGTATTAGCCAGCATGCCTACGTTCTCATTGGCAATGGGCTGGCCGTTTGCACCTTCTACCAAGATATCCTGAATAACCTTAATGGCTGAACGTAAACCGATACCGCCTGTTGACTTAGCTAGCTGGCCCAACAGGGTTAACAGCACTTCAAAGTGCGCGGGAAGAAATGGATAGAGGTTCACGAAACTTTCTTTGTCGAAATCTGCTTCGTAGACACGGGCATCTTCTAGTTTTGTGGCGTGACGTAAGGCCTGGCCATTTTGATCAAAGAGCTTACCTAGTTGGTCCGCTCCATCAGGTGATTTCCCTAAGAGCCTGCGGTAACAAATTTCTTTGATATCGCTGGACTCAAGATTAATCTGGATAGGAAAGCGATCTTTTAATTTGTACAGTTGCGCAGAGTTAAGCGCTGCTTTTTCATTGTCTTCGGTGAGTGTTTGCTGTGCAGTGCCAATCATCCAGACTTTGCCGTCACCGATGTTTTTCAGGTTTTTAGCCAAGCCATCTAGGTTAAGAATCAAGTTATCGCGTGAGCCTACATATTGGCCGACCTCATCGACGATGAAGATAATATTTTCTTTACCGGAATGCTGCCTAGCGATGTCGATCATCTCGGCAACACGGTCATTTTCGAAGCGAATAACTTCACTGGCTTCTGTTGTAAATGCGCTATCTGTTTTAAAAATCTGTGGGTACATTTCGTGGGCAATGGTTGGGATAAGGCCATCAACCATTAAATCGTTGTTTTGTAGACTCTTCCACTCTTGACCCTCAGCATGCTTTTTAAAGATTTCCAGAAACTCATCATAGCGTCCGTCTTTTTGCAGCTTACGCTCTAAAGCGGCGACTTTTAGGTTGCGGGAATAGCCCGCCCATTGCAGAACTTTGTAGTAGAGCACCGTGGCCACATCTTCCATGGTGGCACCGGCGACTTGTTCAGAAGCCAAATCAAGCATAATTACAGCCGCAGGGAACTGCTTTGATACACTGGTCAGTAAAGATTTTGTTTTTACTTTTGTTAGTCGATCTTTTAAATGATCGATAAAGGGGCGACCCTCTACCGCTACTGAATCATCAAAAGCCAAACCTAAATACTTAGTGAAGGAGCTTTTACCTGACCCGTAAAAACCCGACACCCAGACACCCACTTCATTTTCACCGCCCTGCTCCATCGCCAACTGCATCTTGGACAGCAGGTCTTCGAAGTGCTCCTCGATGCTATCGGTAGCGACATATTCAGAGATTTCTGACTTGAGGCGCTTTTCGGCATCAGCGCCATAGCTGATCACCTTCTCGATGGCACGCTCAATACCTTTGGCTGGATCGAAGAGTTGTTTAATTTGCATAGTAATTCCTTGTTATATCCTTCAACTGGTTCAGCCGCCTACATGCATGGAGCGGTAGTTGCCATCTTCTGGGTAAAAGCCCAGGAACTTTAATCGGGTTTGTCCGGTTCTTACGCCGGGATATAGAAATACGGTAGGCACGCTAAAGCGACCTTGCAGCTGGCTTTCTACTGAACCAATCCGCATATAAGGGTGCAATGCTTCTAAATCGGTTACTAGCAATAACGCTTTCTCATCACCTTTTAGCTCGTTGAGCTTTTGCTCTAATCTTACTTGCAGACCTTTATCTTTATCATTGAGGGTATTGGCAAGAGAATTATTCGTTTTTGTCCACTCCTGAGGAGCTTTGGCATCTTGCTGAAGCTCAATTTTTCGCTGAAAAGCTGGCACAGATTTAAATATGCTATTCACTTGCTCTGCAATAGAAAAAGTGTGCACATTAAAACCCTGCTTTTGCAGCATTTGAATCCATGCTTTGGTTTGCCGTTTAACCTCGATGATCTGCTTTGGCGAAAACACTAAGTAATAAATCGGCTCAAAGCTCGCATGCTGAAACTCCCGCCCCTGTTGGATACGGGTAACAAGCTCATCAAAGTCCCGTTTCAATGACGACATCGACGACTTCCTCCATAGTTTTGTACGCCCAGCTGATAGAGACTACATCCGCGGCGGTTTGGATAATCCAGAATTTGTGAACACTCAGACGTTTTAGCTCGTCTCGTACATCTTCTGGCTGTAGGCCGAAGAGTTGCCAGTCTGGATGATTGATTAGGTTGTTGTCTGCTATGCCTTGTAGGTGAAGGTCATAGGCGAGAATGACGATGGCGCAAGGGTCTATTCGGATAGGTGTTATTTGTCTTGCGACTCGCGTTAGTGGCTGCAATAGTTGGTAATCGACACAAGCGCTTAATAAATAGGAGGATAAACGCTTGATCGTTGTTTCTGACCACAGCTTTTTTGTTTTCCCGTCAAAGGTGGCTCGTTGAACGAATTCTGTTGAGTCTTCACTGCTTATCTCTGCGTAGCCTGATGCATAGCGCTCCCAATAGAGCTTGGTAACGAAATCTCGTAGGATGAGATTTGCACGTGCCGTATAGATAAAAAATAATTGGTTTAATGCTCTAGGTGAGACACGGTGACTCAGCGCTTTAAGCCATTTAGCTGGCTGGTGCTGCGGGTGAATGTAGCGCGGGGCGAAGCATTCTGCCACGATATTACGGAGACGACGTGCTGTAACATTCGGGAATTCGCCCGACTCTAGAGCAGCATTAAATAACTCCTGAGCACCCATGGTTGGTTGCCATTGGTTAAGCAAGGCCTGGGTTTCTTCGATCAACCCTAGCCCCGCTTGGAGTTGTGTTGTGTAAAAGGGCTGCTTTATCATCCGTTGGCCTGGAAGTAAGGGTAGACTTGATCACCTGCGGTAAAACCCTGTTTATAAGCCGCAGCCATGCGACTTATCATAAGTTCAGATAATTCATCCCCCTCAATGAGAAGTGGACCAATTCCACGAGTACTGTCTCCAGAAGACAGCTCTTGCAGACCAGCCTGGGCTTTGTCCTCGGACGTAAAGAGCTCTAATATAGAGGGGTCTTCAATCAAAAATTGAGATACATCGTTCTCTATATTTTCAGGAAGTCTAAATAAGTGATGCACATCACCCACACCAATGTGTTCGTCGTGAGCAAGCTGCGCCGCGCCACTTGCTCCATTCACTTGAGCTAAGGCAGATGTTTTTGGGAATATAGGCGCTAAAAAAGCCTCCCCAGAACGAGACAGAAAACTGCTTGGCCACCAACAAGCCTGCTCTTTCTCTCCGAGAAAACCAACGCATACTCTTAATTTCACTATATTTTTTACCAGCACCTTCAACACCTGTTATTTAATTAATAGCTTTTTATCTTGCATTAAGACCAGTCCATAGCCGTTTACAATAGCAAAATTAGCTTTGGCAAAGCACAGATCAAGTGTAACAATTCGATTATGAATTATGATCAAAATTCCTGGCGCAGGCTAGATATTTTACGCAAGAGTATTTTATCAATTGATTGCGACATTATCGTTATCTCAGCCAATCCATCTTTACTCGCTGGCAGCGGTATCTCTGGCATCATCCACAAAGCCGCAGGGCCTCAACTAGAAACAACAGCGAAGCCATTCGCCCCGCTTACGCCCGGCCAAGCAATCATCACCCCCGCCTTTAATTTATCCGCTAAATATGTAATCCACACTGTCTGCCCAAGGTATATGGATGGTCAGCGAGGTGAAGTTGAGCAGCTTTATAGCGCCTATGCATCGGCTCTGGCACTGCACAGTGAAGCGCCTGATGCTAAGAGCATTGCCTTTGTTTCTATGGGGACCGGTGTTTATAAGTGGCCAATGGCGTTAGCTGCTGATACCGCAGTAAAAGCACTGTTGACGAGTGCGTTTGAGCAGACATTGATGTGTGTTGTAGATGAAAAGACCAGGTTGGTCTATCAAGCGGCTTTAGACCGCTACATGTAGGCTAAATTTTTGCAGAAATTTTTTTAGACCCCAGTCAGCACTCAATATATCTACCCCACCCTGGTGAGAAGGCCCACCTTCCCCCTTTAATCGATCTGGAACCTTGTTTTCGAATTTAGCTTTGGAACCTTGTCTCAAAATATGGACGCATGGGCTTCACGCACTTCGAAGCACGATCCAAGGCTTATCACTATCACACCATGAAACTCTAACGGAGAAAGCCCATGAAACATTTACGACGCAAGAATCGTAAGTCCCTTGTTCGTAATCCACGGTTCGCGATTGGTACATCAGAATTCGTGTTCCTCGGTGCGTTGCTCGTGCTCACGCTCGTCAAGTCCCTCGCCTTCAACGGGGTTATGTAGTGTGTTCAGTGTGTGCAGGGTAGCTTTCCAAAGGGT
>Ga0209533_1002423_pt1 | contig 16921 bp, 14 predicted proteins | sample COG_04_FD_184748 | JGI IMG/M metagenome (GOLD analysis project Ga0209533, IMG submission 184748) | Pelagic Microbial community sample from North Sea - COGITO 998_met_04 (SPAdes) (version 2) | ecosystem: Environmental > Aquatic > Marine > Neritic zone/Coastal water | place: Helgoland, sampling...
AAAATCATCCTGATATAAAAGCTGCTAATTTGGAAATAGAGAGGAATGAAGCACTAAAAATGAAATATAGTTTAGGTAAAACAGATATTTCATATCAAGGAGATGGACTAGTTGATAAAGATTTTGGACAGCAAGTAAATCAAATTGGAATAGTACAGAACATTCCAAACCCTAGTGTTACAAAGTCAGCAAATAGACTTCAAGAACAAATGATTACAAAAAGTACACTATCCAAGCAAATAACAACAAATGAGCTTAAATGGAAAGTGAAAAATTTGTATTATGAAATTCAGTACAAGCAAGAATTAGCGACTTTATATTCTTCATTAGTAAAAACTTATTTGAAGAATTATAATAGAGCTAAAATTAGGGTTGAAGCAGGAGAAACAAATCAAATAGAACTACTCTCTCTTCAATCTAAATGGAATGAGTTCAATGTTCTTTTTAAGCAGAATAAAATAGAATTATCACTTTTGTATCAGCAGTTTGAAATGCTTTTAAACGCAAATGTTGCTGTAGCAAGTGTTGATCCTATTTACAAGGAAAAATATCTTACAAGCTTATCGTTAGATTCAAACATTTATCTAAAAATAAACGACCAAAATAGTGCGATTGAGGCAGCAAAAATTAAGGTGTTAAAAGCAGATCTTAAACCCGATTTCAATATTGGATACGCAGCACAAAACTACTATTCTGGAGGTTGGTACAGTGGTGCTCAGGCAGGTATTTCGTTTAATATTTTTAGAGGACAAACAAAGCGAAAAATAGTAGCACAACAAATTCAAGTGAAAGTAATAAATGAACTTAATCAAAGTAAACAACTTGAATTAAAACAAAGAATAGCACAAGCTGAAGCATCTATAAAATTATACGAAGAAGGAGTTAAGATATACAAAGAACAAATAGAGGTTATTAACCCTAAAATGATTCAAGTTGCTGAACTCAATTATGAGGCAGGTGAAATTTCTTATTTAGAATTATTAAATACGCTTCAATTAGTAGCTACTAATAACAGTAATTACTGGAATCAGATAATGTCATACAACAAAGCTGTGGCAGACTATCAACTAATCAACAATCAATAAAAATTTAATCATGAAAAATAATTTAAAATATATAGCATCAGTAATTTTATTACTAACGGGTATTCTATTTGCTTCTTGTAATAGTAAACATGAAGAAGGTGATGGACATGACCATGATTCTCATGAAGAAAGTCATAATGATGGAGATGGTCACGATCATTCGGAATCGGAAAATGAGCACTCAGAACATGAAGAAGAGGGAGAATCAATTCACTTAACAGCAGAGCAAATTAAAACCATTGGTTTAGAATTGGGTAGTTTCTCAACTTTAAAAGTAAACGACTATATTAAATCAACTGGTTCAATTGGTTTACCTCCAAATGGATATTCATCTGTTTCTGTTAAAGCAGAAGGTATTATTGAGGGAACAAAAAAATACGTAGAAGGAGATTACATTAAAAAAGGAGAAGTAATAGCTTATGTTGCTAATACTAATTTTGTAGTTAAGCAGCAAGAGTATTTGGAAGCAAAAGCTGGGCTTAAATTAAAAGAGCTTGACTTAGAAAGACAACAATCATTAGTAAATGCAAATGCAGGAGTTTCTAAGAGTTTACAAAATTCACAGGCAGAAGTTGATATGTTAAAGGCTAGAACTAGTGCTCTTTCTAAACAATTACAATATTTAGGGATTTCAGTAAATAAATTAACTCCTAATTCTTTAAGTGAGCGTATTCCAATAGTTGCTCCAATGAGTGGATACATTTCATCAATTAGTATGCACAATGGCATATATGCAGTTCCTTCTAGTGCAATTATGCAAATTATTTCTTCGGATCATTTACACCTTGAATTAGATATTTTCGAAAAGGATATTGCTTCTGTTAAAGTAGGTCAAAAAATTAGTTATACTGTTCCTGCATTAGGGAATACAATTTATTCTGGAGAAGTAAGTGTAATAGGTAAAGAATTTGATATATCTACTAAAACAGTCAGAGTGCATGGACATCTAGAAGGACAAAAACCTACGTTTCTAAAAGATTTATTCATTAATGCTAAAATATGGTTAAATGATATTAAATCTAATGCAGTTCCAGAAGGTGCTATTATAAAAGATGGAAATGAGACTTTCATATATGCAGCTAAAAAAGAAGAAAAAGAAACTGAATTCACAAAAATTAGAGTAATAGCTAGCGCAACTAATAACGGTTTTACAGCTGTAAAATTATTAGAAGAACTACCACAAGGTATGCAAATTGTTACTAAAGGAGCTTATTACGTAAATGCACAATCTAAAGCAGGGGAACTAGAACACGAACATTAAAAAAACAAACATTATGTACTTATTTATTTTTCTAATCATTTATTTCTTTTTAGTATTCTTTTTAAGGTCATATTTACTATGGAGAAAAACTAAAATTAATCCCTTTACTTTCAGCAAAGGAGATGATGCTCATGGTTATAATGGAAAGATCTTTTCCTTTATATCAGTTATTGAGATAGTAGTTGTTGCCATTTATGCTTTCAATAATTCTTGGATGAATATTCTTTTACCATTTTGGTATTTAGAATACGAGATTATAGTCATAATTGGGTGGGTATTGCTTTTTATTTCACTGATAGTTGTGTCAATTGCTCAAACTCAAATGGCTAATTCTTGGAGAATTGGTATTGATGAAAACAATAAAACTGAATTGGTGACTAAAGGATTTTTCTCAGTGTCAAGAAATCCTATTTTTCTGGGAATTATGATAGCTAATATTGGGCTATTTTTGGTTTTACCAAATGCATTTACACTTTTAATTATCTCATTATCTACAGTAAGTATTAATACTCAAATAAGATTAGAAGAAGCTTTTTTAGAGAAGGAGCATGGTAAAGAATATAGCAATTATAAACAAAAAGTAAGAAGATGGATTTAGAAAATAGCGAAGATTGTTGTTCAATAGAAGAAAAAATAAATAGCAATGATTCACCACATGCTAACCATGATGAAGAGGAACATTCACATGACAATGCTAACAACAGCTGGAAAGAATATTATCCAGCATTTTTTAGTCTTGTTATACTTTTAAGTGGTTTAATAATAGAACATCTTTTAAAAGCTCCTTTTTTTGAGGGTTGGATAAAAATAGTTTGGTATGTCGCAGCTTATTTACCTGTTGGTTTACCTGTGCTAAAACACGCATTTATATCACTTAAAAAAGGGGAAGTATTCACAGAGTTTTTTTTAATGAGTATTGCAACTATTGGGGCTATGGCAATCGGAGAATATCCTGAAGGTGTAGCTGTTATGTTGTTTTATGCAATTGGAGAATTATTTCAATCGGCAGCAGTTAGTAGAGCTAAAAACAACATTAAAGCACTACTTGATGTACGACCTAAAACCGCTAACGTTTTCAGAGATGGAAAGTATCAAGAAGTAAATCCTGAAACTGTTGAGATTGATGAAGTAATTCAAATAAAAGTAGGAGAAAAAGTACCGTTAGATAGTATATTAATTTCAGAAAAAGCAAGTGTAAATACTTCAGCATTAACAGGAGAAAGCAAACCACAAAGCTTAATCAAAGGAGAAAACATATTGGCAGGCTCAATTAATTTAGAAGGAGTTATAGAAGCCAAAGTAACTAAGTTATATAACAATAGTTCAATTTCTCGAATTTTAGAACTGGTACAAAATGCTACTTCTCGTAAATCCAAAACAGAATTACTGATAAGAAAGTTAGCTAAAATTTATACGCCAATTGTGGTCTATTTAGCTATTGGAATATGTTTTATTCCTTACTTTTTTGTAGATGCATACGTATTTAGCGAATGGTTATACCGTGCATTAATATTCTTAGTTATCTCCTGCCCTTGTGCCTTAGTTATCTCAATACCATTAGGTTATTTTGGAGGGTTAGGTGCAGCTTCTAAAAATGGAATCTTATTTAAAGGTGCTACTTTTCTTGACCAGCTATCCAAAATAAATACCCTTGTAATGGATAAAACAGGGACAGTTACAAAAGGTGTTTTTAAGATTAAAGAGATTAAGATATTTAATTTTACCTCTGAGGTTGATTTCATGAAACAACTAATGGCTATTGAATCAAAATCAACTCATCCTATTGCTAAAGCAATTATGGAATATGATAAAGACTCTCCTTTACTTGAAGTGATAAATATTAACGAGATTGCAGGAAAAGGACTAACTGGAACTATTCAAGGAAAAGTAATTGCAGTTGGTAATGGTAAGTTAATGGAACAATTTAATATTTCTACACCAAGTGAAATAAACGATATTGTTGAGAGTATTGTCCTTGTTTCAATAGACGGAGAATTTGCGGGTTATGTTACCATTGCAGATGAGTTAAAAGATGATGCTAAGCAGAGTATAAACTTATTAAGAAGTGAAGGGATAACAGAAATAATTATGCTTTCTGGTGATAAAGATTCCATTACACAACAGGTAGCAAAAGAATTAAATATAGATTACGCAAAAGGAGGTTTACTGCCAGAGGATAAATTAAATGAGGTTGAAGAACTAAAAAAAGATAAATCAAAAATAATTGCTTTTGTAGGGGATGGAATAAATGATGCTCCAGTTATTGCAGCAAGTGATGTTGGTATTGCTATGGGAGGTCTTGGAAGTGATGTGGCTATCGAGACTGCTGACGTTATAATTCAAACCGATCAACCCTCTAAAATTGCAACAGGAATTAACATTGGAAGAACAACCCAAAAGATAATTTGGCAGAATATCATATTGGCTTTTGGAATAAAAGTTATTGTGCTCATTCTTGGTGCAGGAGGTTTGGCGACTATGTGGGAAGCTGTTTTTGCAGATGTTGGAGTTGCTCTTTTGGCAATACTTAACGCAATTAGATTACAGAGAATGAAGTGGTAGTAAATTAAATAATCTAGTCTTGTAAAACCAAGACTAGATTATTATGATATTTACTCAGGTCTATCATATTGGCAACAACCCGGTAATTCAGAATAAACAGATTCATCAGCTCTATGAGAATCAGTATCGTAACCAACACCTGCAATTTTTGCTTTGATTTTATCTTCGTTCATTTTTTCAGGGTTATAACTAACGCTAATCATTTTAGTTTCTCTATCCCAATCAGCATTACCAATACCGTCTTCTCCGTTTAACGAACCCTCAATCGTTTTTTCACACATACCACAGTTTCCATATACTTTGAATTCTGCTTTTGTTAAAGAATCACTTGATTCTTGCGCGTTTCCACAACTCATCAGCATTGATACTCCCAAAAATGCTGGTATTACTAATTTTAACATTGATTTTTTCATTTGTTTTGTTTTTTATTATTAATGATTATGTCCACTCATAGGACTATTATTTGATTTTGTTTTGATTACTTTATTTTTAAAATTTTCATCTATTGTTTCTTTAACTGATCCACAAGTAAGCATTTCATCTCCAAAGTATGGATTCTTAATTTTAGACTCTTTACTTAACCAATATGCTCCTTTATCATTTCCAGCCATTGGGCAAAATTGCACATAGAAAGTATCTTTTTCTACACCAAAAGACTTGGTGGTTGATATTAGAGTATTAGAAAGAGAACTGAATAAATTTCTTTGCTCCGAAATATCTGTAGCTTCAATTATACCATTTGTATTTTCAGTTATAGCTTTCATTTGAGCCATCCAAAAAACGTGAGATTCTCCTTTTACTAATTTCATATCTACCTTATTTAAACTCTCTATCAATAGTTTTGAATTTTTAGTACTTTCTTTACTATTACTACTAACTAAGGAGTTTTTGATTGATAAATAGTTTTCTAAAACCGATTTTAATTGCTTCTTAAATTCAATTGGAGTAGCCGAAGTATAATCAGGCAAGCCATCTGATTTGTTAGCTAATAAGTTTCTATTCATCATACTCGATTGATTATTTAACTGAGCCGAAGCATCTATCACAAATGCTCCATTGGTTACCACTTCATCTCCATTGTTTATTCCATCCAGAATGGTATAATTTGTCCCATTAGATTCTCCTATTGTTACTTCTCTAAACTCAAAAGAGGGTGTTGGTAAATCTGGTAATTTAACATAAACAACAGATCGTTCTCCTGTCCATAAAACCGCAGACTTAGGAACTAAAATAGAAACATTATTACTACTTGTATTATTAATTGTTCCTTCTAAAAACATTTCAGGTTTTAGTAACTGATTTTGGTTGTTTATGGTAGTTCTAATAGTAGCTGTTCGAGTAGCAGGGTTAATAACTGGATCTATAAAAACGATACTCGAAGTAAATATTTTATTTGGTATTGAAGGAGTAGTAAAACTAATCTTACTACCTGTTTTTATCCCTCCTAAATCTGATTCATAAACATCAAATAATGCCCAAAGTTGATTTAGGTTTTGAATATCAAATAATACCTCTCCTTCGTTTAAGTAATCCCCAACAGAAACTTTCTTATTTAGAACTATTCCAGAAAATCCTGCATATATATTAAAGGATTCTATGACTTCTTCGGAGGTTATAATAGATTCAATTTGTTCCTCTGTTATTTTCCAAAATTTTAGTTTGTTTACAGTAGCTTCATATAGTTTAGGGTTAACATTTTTTACTTTATTGGCTTCTAACAATTCTTTTTGAGCAGTAATTAGTTTAGGAGAGTAGATAGAGGCTATCTTTTGTCCTTTACTCACTTTTTCGCCTGTATAGCTTATAAATAGCTTTTCAATTCTACCCGAAATATGAGAAACAATGCTTGCTGAATTTGTTTCATCTGCTTTAATTTTTCCAGATAGTTTTAATCCTTTTGTATTGATACTACCAGATCCAACTACAGTTGTTTGAATGTTAGCAATTTTAACAGCATCAGCTGTCATCTCAAATACTAGAGGGTTAGAGTTATTATTGGCTTCTAATGGTATTAAATCCATTCCACAAATGGGGCAATCTCCAGCTTCGGGCTGACGAATTTGTGGGTGCATAGAACATGTCCATATTTCCTCAGTTTTTGATTCTGACGGATTCTTTTCAGAGACAGTCGAATCTTTTGAGGAATTCCCAAAAATTAACCAACCTAAAGCTAGTCCTGTTACTAATATTGCGATATATATGATATATTTTTTCATTATCTTATTTTTTTTATAAAATTAGCATGGTTAAAGCCATTACAATCATAATAGCGTTTTCGATAAATGTAGCTTCGGTCATTGGTAATTTTAAAGCAGTTCCTAAACAAGCACATCTAATTGCTTTTTTATCTAACAATGTTTTTGTTACTCCTATTGTAGTTATGCCAAGAATAATAAGAGTTACAATTAATGCAGTTTTAATTTCAAACCTCAATAAAAACATTAAACCTAAAGCTGTTTCTATAAATGGATAAACTGTTGCATAAATAGGAACTTTTTTTGCTAAAGGATCATACATTCTAAATGAATCAGGAAAGCCTTTTAGATCTAACATTTTAAAGAAACTAAATACGACATAGAATAATCCCATAAAATCTAGCATTACTTCTTCTAGCATCCAGTTTTTATGATGAATTAAATTACTAGAAATGGTTATGTATAATAAGATTATTAATAAGGGTTTTAATTGTTGAAGTTTAGATTTTTCAGCCTCCATTTCAAAATCGGTTAATACTGTATTATTTACCTTTTCTTCTATACTATATTTTTCAGGTAAAGAATCCTTTAAAATTGATAAAGGAATATGTTGGCTCATTGATATTACTGCTTCTCTTTCTTCTAAGTTTACATCAACAGCTAGAACATTATCTATTGAACTAATGTATTTTTCGACTGATGCTTTACAGCCATTACAGGTCATCCCTGATATGTTATATGTATGTTTCATTTCTTTATAATTTTCAAATTAACAATTAATGCCCATTATGGGCTTAAAATTTAGTAATTCGCTCTATATTAGCCTGAGCGATATTGGCTTTTAATTCGGCTTGATAAATACCCAAATCAAACTCTAGTAATTGATTTTGTACCATTAATAATTCTTCAAATCCTTTGCCCGAAGAACTATATTCAGATAGTAAAACATCATAAGCCATTTGCATGGTACTGGTTTGATTTTGGTATAAACTAATTTCTAATAATCCATTATCATAATCTGCTTTATAATTAATTAATAGGTTTATCATTTTATCGGTTATTGTTTCCTTTTTTACTTCTAGTGATTGTTGAATTAGTTTCTCTTCTTCGATTTTTGCTTGGTACGATTTCCTATAAATAGGGATTGACAGCATTACTTTTGGAACAAGAATATCTCTGCCATTATTCATAGGATTTGCATCTGTTCTTTGTCCCACCAAACTGTAATCTAAACCTAGTCCAAGAGTAGGTTTGTTCATGTTACTGTTTACAGCAATTGAATTATTAGACTGTTCTATTTGATAATTAACTTGAGCTATTAATGGATGATTGTTCTCAATTTTACTTTTGAAAGTTGCTAAATCATATTCTAAAACAGAAAGAACTAAACTATCTTCTAATTGTATTTTCGTACTTGTAGGTTGTTTAGTTAATTCATTGATATTAGACTCAAACACTAATTTTTGATTCTCAATCATTAAGAGTTGTTGTCTCAATGATTGAAGTTTAGTTTGAACTCTTAATACATCTGCTAAAGTTACTTGTCCGCTTTCTACTTTTGCTAACGAGATGCTTTCTAAAGATTCAAATAGCTTGATATTATCCTTTATAATAGCTTGTTTTTGTTCTAAAAAGTACAATTGATAATAGGCACTTTTTACTTGGTAAAACAAATCTAATTTCACAATTGATATTTGTTCATACTTAGCTTTGGACATAGAAATAACTACCTCTTCTTTAGATTTTAAAGTACCAAACCAAGGAAATAGTTGAGAAGCACTAACCATTAGCATTTGTGGTCCTAATCTAGTTTCAGGTCTCAATGTAGGAATTCCAACTCCTAACTGAGGATTTGGTAATTGGTTTACCTGATTTTTCTTTTCTAATACTGATTGATACTCTAATTCAATAGATTTTAATTGTGTGTTGTTATCTACAACCAATTGTAGCAGTGAATCTAATGATTGAGCATTAACTGACTTAATACTCAATGACAAGAGAATGCTGAATAAGAATATGTTTTTAATTATTTTCATCTTATTTAATTTTAATTGATTCTTTTTGTGACTTATATAATCCCCATTTAAACCTTGTTTCTTGCCATACAAAATAGAGAACAGGCACGGTAAACATGGTTATAATGTTTAATACCATCCCTCCAAATGAGGGTATTGCCATTGGTAGCATAATATCTGATCCTTTACCTGTAGAAGTTAGAATTGGTAACAGGGCTAGAATCGTAGTAGCAGTTGTCATCATTGCAGGTTTTACTCTTCGTAAGCCTCCCTCAACAACAGCATCTTTTATTTCGGCAATAGAGTTTGGTTTATTTGATTTAAAACTGTCTTTAAGGAAAGTAGCAACCAAAACGCCATCATCAGTTGCAATACCGAAAAGAGCTAAAAACCCAACCCAAACCGCAACACTTAAATTAATATGTTGCACTTGAAACAAATCCCTCATATTAGTTCCAAACAAATCAAAATTCAAAAACCAATCTTGACCATATAACCAAATCATAATGAATCCTCCTGAAAAGGCTACAAATACACCAGAAAAAACAAAGAGAGAAGTAATTACAGATTTAAACTGAAAATAAAGGATTAGAAAAATTAGAACTAAAGCAATTGGTATTACTATACCTAATCGTTTATTAGCTCTTACTTGTTGTTCATAGTTACCTGCAAACTTATAAGTAATACCAGTTGGTACATTTAATACTCCTTCACTTGTTTTTTTATCAAAATAAGCTTGAGCATCTTTAACTAATTCTACTTCGGAAAATCCATCTTCTTTGTCAAATAAAACATAACCAATTAAAAAGCCATCTTCACTTTTTATAGATTGTGGACCTTGTTCATATTTTAACTCAATTAAATCTCCAAGAGGAACTTGTGTCCCAGTAGGTGTAGCAATTGATATAGCTTTAATTTTTTCAGGATCATTTCTTAATTCTAAAGGGTAACGTAATCTAATGCCATATCTTTCTCTTCCTTCAACAGTAGAGGTCATTACCATTCCTCCAATTGCGGTCTGTATTTGATTTTGAACATCTACAACAGATAATCCATATTTGCTGATAATATCTCTTTTAATATCAAGCATCATGTATGGTTTACCGACAATTCGTTCAGCAAATACAGCAGAAGATTTAACACCTTTAACTTCCTTTAAAAACATATCTAACTCTAACCCGAAAGCTTCTATCGTTTTTAAATCTGTCCCTTTTACTTTAATACCCATTGGAGCTCTCATGCCTGTTTGTAACATTACCAAACGAGTTTCTATTGGTTGTAATTTTGGAGCAGAAGTTAGCGAAGGTATTTTAGTGGCATTTACTATCTCTGTCCATATATCGTCTGGAGATTTAATATGGTCTCTCCATTGTCTGAAATAATTACCATTATCGTCAGGTATTAAATCTCCATTCTCATCCATCACAAACACACCTTTTTTATCCACTTTAAAACGAACTCTATGTCCATCTTTATCTAATTTGTATTCAGATTTGTAAGAGATTATATTTTCATACATACTCATAGGAGCAGGGTCTAAAGAACTTTCGATTCTACCTGCCTTTCCAACAACCATTTCAACTTCTGGTATTGATGAAACGGACATATCTAATAATCTTAGATTAGTTTCATTCATCTCCATTCCAGAGTGAGGCATTGATGTAGGCATTAGTAAGAAAGACCCTTCATTTAAAGATGGCATAAATTCTTGTCCAGTATTCTTAAACACATAAAAACCACCTATTAATAGTGTTATTAATAATCCAATGAAAACATATTTAATGGCAATTAAAAATCTTAGGATTTTTTCATAAAAATGTATTATCACGTAGAAAAAACTAATAAGTAGTCCTATAATTAGAATGACAAAAATGAAGTTTGTTAATTCACTTTTTAATACTCCCAATGGCATCCATGTTTTTGCCAATAGCCAAGCCACGAGTAGGGCATAGGTAATGTTTCTAATGTAATCAAACCTTATAATCCATTTCTCTGTTTTTTTGTCTTTGTAATAACTGTTTATTATTCCTCCAATACCTACAACTAAACCAAAAAATCCAAAGAAAGAATAAGATGTAAATAGAAGAGCAATTGAAAATAATACTAATCCTCCATTACTAAAATAGCTTGATGTTTTTCCTTTGCTTTTAAACTTGAATAGTTGAACTGCTAAGGCAGGAATTACAGTAATTGCTAATATAATAGAAGCAATAAGAGCAAACGATTTTGTATAAGCCAAAGGTCTAAATAGTTTTCCTTCTGAAGCTTGCATAGTGAAAACAGGCAAGAAACTTACAATAGTAGTAGCAACAGCTGTTATTACGGCAGAAGCAACATCAACAGTAGCAATATATATAGTTTTTTGAAGGGGTTGATCTTCAGGTGCAATTTTCATTTGGGTAATCATACTTTCTGTGAGTACAATTCCCATGTCTACCATTGTTCCAACTGCAATAGCTATACCTGATAGTGCTACAATATTAGCGTCAATACCAAAGTATTTCATGGCAATGAAACACATTAATACTGCAACTGGTAATGAAGCAGAAATAAGTAAAGATGATTTTAAATTCAAAAGCATTAGAATAACCACAATAATGGTAATTAAAACCTCTAAGGTTAATGCTTCTTCTAATGTACCTATGGTTTCATTTATTAATTGAGTTCTGTCATAAAAAGGAACAATAGTAACTTGAGAAACTGTTCCGTCAGCTAATGTTTTACTAGGTAATCCTCCTTTCAGTTCTTCAATTTTATTTTTTACATTATTAATAATTTCAAGAGGGTTTGAGCCATATCTAGCTACAACAACACCTCCCACAGCAGGAGCACCACCTTTATCAAGTATTCCTCTTCTTGTTGCAGGACCAAGATGAACAACCGCAATATCTTTAATTCGAATGGGAACATTATCAGTTACTTTAACAACACTTTGCTCTATGTCTTCAATAGATTTTACATAACCTAAACCTCTTACAAAGTATTCAGCCATATTAATTTCAAGCGTTTGAGCACCAATATCAAGATTACTTTCTTTGGTCGCTTTCATAACCTGATTAAGGGTTATACCATAAGCTTTCATCTTATCAGGATTTACATCTACTTGGTATTCTTTTACAAATCCACCTATGGATGCAACTTCTGAAACACCTCCTGATGATTGCAAGGCATTCTTAACATAAAAATCTTGTATAGTACGTAATTCTTGTAAATCCCACCCGCCAGTTGTATTACCTTCTTTATCTCTTCCTTCAAGCGTGTACCAATATATTTGACCTAAAGCAGTTGCGTCTGGACCAAGTGTAGGCTGAACTCCATCTGGAAGTAGATTGGTAGGTAAGGAGTTTAATTTTTCTAAAATTCTGCTCCGACTCCAATAGAACTCTACATCCTCATCAAAGATTAAGTAAACACTAGAAAACCCAAACATTGAATTACTTCTCACACTTTTAACACCCGGTATGCCGAGTAGGGAGGAAGTAAGCGGATAGGTAATTTGATCCTCTACATCTTGTGGAGAACGCCCCATCCATTTGGTAAATACAATTTGTTGATTTTCTCCAATATCTGGGATAGCATCAACTGCTACGGGATCTCTTGGTAACCAATCTGATTCAAAATTGAATGGAGCGGTTACTAACCCCCAAATGACAAACAAACCTAACATTAACCATGCTACAAGTTTGTTATCAAGGAAAAACTTGATAATATTATTTAACATCTTTAAATTATTTTTTGACAAACACAGTTAGCCCTTACACACAATGCGAAGGGTAATCATCAAAAAAATAAAATCAAATACGGAATACTTGGTGTAGGATAGAAATATCCTTTATAATTGGAGGTGGATTGTAATAAGCATAATTTACTTGCTTACTAGCTGGTTTAAAAAGATCAATATTAGGAAATAGAACTATAACAGCTACTAAAACTTGTTGAAATTGTTCTAATGAAAAATCAGAAGTTTCTAATTCGCCACCATTATCTATAACTAAACTCTCATTGTGGCAACACTTTCCTTTAGCAGTTTCTCTATTATTACAGCTTTTAATTTCTTTTTTAGGAGCTTCACAACAAGAATGATCAGATTTCTTTTCTTGTTTTGGTTGCATCATCTCACAAGCTTCTGCATCTCCAAAAAAACTAAAGCTTTTTAATTCATCTCCACAATAATGAATATCCATAGAAAAGCCTATTGATGAAGAAAACATCAAAAAAGCCATAAACATGGCAAGTGCTCTGTATGAAAATTTAGTATTCATTATAATCAATAACCTTTAACGCAAAGTTACAATTTAAATTGCTCTTATGAAAAGAGTTAATATGATATTAATCATTTACTCTTAAAACTATATCTTTTAACTTCTTTACAAAAAAGGGTTGTTTGCAACATGCAGAATTCGTTCAAAGTCCCGTTCTACAAGGGATGCGTCCGAGTTCGACCCAAGCCCACAGTTTGACCCTTAATTTTAAAAAGACTTTCTGAAAAGAAGGTCTTTTTTTTTGGGTTAATTTTTAGAATATCTTCTATATAAGTTAAAAATTAATGATGCTAAAGTCCCTCCAATAAAGGGTGCAAGTATATAAACAGTGAAAAAACTATAAGGAATGGGTGGAAAAGCTGCATCTTTCCAGCCACCAAAATAAGCAACTAATCTTGGTCCGAAATCACGAGCGGGATTAAAACCTCCTTGAGTATCTGGTGCAATCCAAAGTATTAATAATGTAATAGTTAATCCAATTAATAATGGAGCAATATTTCCTATTTTCCTTCGCGTTTTACCAATAATCAGTATAACAAAAACTAATACAAAAGTACCTTTGGCTTCAGCATACATTGCATTTACCAAGTCACCATATTTCCCATACCAATTTCCTGTTTTAAAGTATTCACCAAACATCCTCGCAGATTCTCTAGAATTTATTGTTCCCCTAATAATTCCATTTGCATGTTCGAACTCTATGAGTTGAGAATTAAAAAGTATGAAAACTAAAAGACCAGCTATAACAGCTCCCATAAATTGAAATAGAATAAAAGAGAGTAGAGTAGTAGCGCATATTTTTTTTTCTAAATACAAGGATAAACTAACAGCTGGATTAAGATGAGCAGGACAAAATTTCCTAACAGAGTAAATTGCCAGAGCCACTCCAATCCCCCAGATTATTGCAACTTCTAATAAACTAGATAATCCTATACCAAGAGTAGAAATAGCCACTGAGCTACAACCAATAAACACCAAAATAAACGTACCAATTAATTCTCCTAAAGATTGCTTAAGCATTAGTATCTTTTAAAAGTGAGAAAATATAAAATAACTCTGTTCCTATTTCTATGGATCTTTCGTCATACTTTTGTTTTTCTAACTCAGTATTGTCAAAAGCCTTAGGGTCATTGTATCTCAAAGGAATTCGAGCATCACAATTAGGAATAAAAGGGCAATTTTCATCTGCATGAGAGCATGTCATTATTGCTGCAAAGTTTTCAGTTGGAAGCGAGGAGTGAGATAAATCTTTTGAGAACAATAGAATTTCATTTTTCACTTCGTCAAACTTAACTCCAAACAAAGGATTCTCATCACCTTCTTCCGAGATAACAAATCCATGTCTTTTTAAACTTGAAATAGTTCTTGAATTAGCCTCTGTGACTTCTGTACCAAGAGAAAATGAATTTACTGGCACCTTGTAATGCAAAGAAGCTAAATGCGCCCATACTTGCGAAAATTGACTTCTTCTAGAATTATGAGTACAAACAAAAACAAGATTAATATATTCATCTTGTTTTATTTTAGATGAAAGATAATTAACCAATTCATTTAGTTCTTCTTTCCTTTCATTAGAAATAGAACTGTAATCAAAATTTGTTATTATATTTTTAATAGAATCAAACATAGCTCTAGATTAACAACAGCCTCCACCAGGAGTACAAGAGTTAGAAACTTCAGTAGTCTCAGTTAAACCACTTAATGATACTTTTATTTTTGCAGGAGGAATTCCACAATCGTCCTTTGCTAAGCAATCTGTTTGAGTAGAAGTTAATTTAAAAACTCCTTCCTCAAATTTAACTCCGTACTTTCCAATCGTATCACCTTGGTATTCAATCTCTATCTCATCATTTTTTATTCCTAATTTACTTTCGGATAGATTTATTATGTTCATCAATTTTTCGGGATGTAACCTGTGGTCGTAATCATTTGCTTTCCAAAGCTGGAAGTTAACAACACTTTCGTTTCTCATTGTTCCTCCACAATCAATAAATTTCTTTGTTATTTGTCCTACTTCAGTTACATGAAAATGAGCTGGAACTCTTTCTCCAGTTGGTAATTCAAAGTGTAGGTTTTCTAATTCGTTAAGTTGTGTTTTAAATTCTGATAATTTCATAATTGATAGTTTTAGCAACACTTATTGCCACCACAGCAAGCATGTTGATTAAATAAATGATTAAACGTTTCTTTAATTTTTGTCCAATTTTCTGGGTTAATACAATAACTCATTGATTTTCCTTCAATAGTACCCTTAATGATCCCAATTGATTTAAGCTCTTTTAGATGTTGACTTATAGTAGCTTGTGCTAATCCTAGTTCTTCTACTAATTGAGAATTAATACATGAATTAGTATTGAGCATTTGTTCCAAAATTGCTATTCGAGCAGGATGACCAAATACTTTTGCAAACAATGCAAGTTGGTTTTGCTCTTCGGTAAATAAAGTTGTTTTTGTTAATCCCATAGTTATATATTGCAATATTACGATAATAAAGTTTGTATTCCAAATGTTAAAATTGAAATATTCGTTTTATACATTTAAAGTGTAATTAGAAAATAATGAAGAGAGAATTAAATGATGTAGTGATAATTGGTGCAGGGCATACATGCTCCCAAACAGAAATAGGAGAATTATTCAAGAATAAATCTGATGAGCTTGTTTTAGCTTTTGATGCCATAATTAATTTAACTGAACCCTGGAAGCCAAATACTTCTGGAGCAGCTAAGCACAGTATAGTTTTTCATAGTAAAAGAGCATGGCTAATTGTTAAACCTATGAAAAGTGAGTTAGATTTAAAATTCTATTTAGATACAGAACTTGAATCAGAAGTATTTAAAAAAGTAACAGACTTCTTCGGGAAATATGCTCATCATATAAGGATTAAAAATGAGCAAGACTTAAATAAAGAAGTAGTTGATTTGCTTCGTATTGGTTTTGACTATTAAATTAGATAACATAATTTACTAATCATTAAATAGCATTAAAGTATTTTATTTTAGAGCAAAAAAAAGCAAGTTTATTAAACTTGCTTTTTTAATTAATAATATGTTTTGATTATTCTGGTTGAGGCTTTTTGATTACTAGTACATGTCCAAAGTACTCATGTTCTTCACCATTATTTCCATCTTTAGCCATTATCTTCCAAACATAAGCATCTTCAGGAACTAACTCACCTCCATTGTTGATTTTTCCGTTCCATTTTTCTGTTACATCAGTAGTTGAGAATAATACTTCTCCCCATCTATTAAATATTATGAAAGAGTATCCATCAGGATCAATTTTCTCTCCGTTAGGACCAAATTCATCATTTAATCCATCTCCATTTGGAGTAAACGAACTTGGTAAGTATAAAGAATACAAACCATCAATTACAACATCTCTTGTAATAGTATCAGCACAACCATAAGCCGTAGTTACCATAAGTGTAACAGGGTAAGTTCCACTGTTTACATCCGGGTATTTAACTAATGGATTTTGATTAGTAGAATTAGTAGGGTATCCCGGAAGATTAATTCCAAAGTCCCAAACCCATTGAGTTGCA
>Ga0209533_1002433_pt1 | contig 16889 bp, 14 predicted proteins | sample COG_04_FD_184748 | JGI IMG/M metagenome (GOLD analysis project Ga0209533, IMG submission 184748) | Pelagic Microbial community sample from North Sea - COGITO 998_met_04 (SPAdes) (version 2) | ecosystem: Environmental > Aquatic > Marine > Neritic zone/Coastal water | place: Helgoland, sampling...
GCCCCGATGGTCTGGCCGCGCTAAACATCAGTTTGAATATCCCTGGTCAGCACAATGCGTTAAATGCTGCGGCTGCTATCGCCGTTGCCAGTGATGAAGGAATTTCCGATCAAGCCATAATTGATGGGTTAAACAGTTTTGGTGGTGTTGGTCGACGCTTTGAAATTTACGGTGAATACCCGGTCGCCGCGAATGGACAGGCTGAAAATGGCCAAGCTAAAAATGGTCATGCAATGTTAGTTGATGATTACGGCCATCATCCCACCGAAATTAAAGCCACCGTCGATGCTGTGCGCGCCGGTTGGCCAGACAAGCGTCTGGTAATGATATTCCAGCCCCACCGCTATACCCGCACTCGTGATCTCTACGAAGATTTCGTCAAGGTGTTGGCCGAAGTCGATCTATTGATTGTGTTAGCCGTTTACCCCGCCGGTGAAGAGCCGATTGCGGGGGCTGGTAGTAAAAATTTGTGCGGCAGTATTCGCCAGCGTGGCTCTGTAGATCCAATTTATGTTGAGAGCATTGAAGAAGTGCCCGCGCTCTTGGGTGAGTTGGTGCAAGACAATGATCTGGTCATCACTCAGGGTGCCGGCAGTGTTAGCAAATTAGTGGCTCTATTAGCCGAGGGTGGTCTAGGTGTATCCACTGTCGATAAGGGGGCCTTATGAATAAAAATATGATTGAGAAGTTTGGACGTGTAGGGCTGCTTTATGGCGGAACATCCTCCGAGCGTGAAGTCTCTCTGATGAGTGGTGCCGCTATTCACCAGGCACTGCTTAATCTGGGTGTTGATGTTGTCGCTATAGATGCTAGAGAAAATCTTCTACAAGCGTTGCCTGGTTACCAATTAGACCGAGTGTTTATCGCACTGCATGGCGTTGGCGGGGAAGATGGAACACTTCAGGGTGCGCTGGAATATCTCAATCTGCCTTACACCGGGAGTGGTGTGCTGGCCTCTGCACTGGCGATGGATAAAATGCGCTGCAAGCAGATGTGGCAGGGTATTGGTCTGCCAACTACGGATTTTGCACTGTTACAACTTGATTCAGATTGGGCCGCAACGCTGGCCGATTTGGGTGGTTCTGTCATGGTTAAGCCAGCCTGCGAGGGTTCCAGTATTGGTATGAGCCGCGCTGAGACCGCCGAGCAATTGGAAAAAGCGTGGCGAGATGCAGCGGGAACAGAAGGTAGCGAGAAAATAGCAGTCATTGCCGAACCGCTACTGCCCGGCCCTGAATATACCGTGGCTATTTTGGATGGACAGGTATTGCCGTCGATACGCATCGAATCGAACGCTGAATTTTATGATTATGAAGCCAAATACTTTTCAGATCAGACCCAGTATTTATGTCCCAGCGAACTGTCAGAGCAACGCGAGCGCGAGTTACAAGAGCTCTGTCTAAAGGCGTTCAACTCAGTGGGTTGTCGCGGCTGGGGCCGAGTTGACGTGATGGTCGATGCTCAGGGTAACTATCAACTGCTCGAGGTCAACACAGTGCCTGGTATGACCAGCCACAGTCTGGTGCCAATGGCGGCTAAGGCTGGCGGATTGAGCTTTGAACAGTTGGTAGCGAAAGTACTCGAGGTGTCTCTGTAATGGCTACTCAGAATCGCCGAGGAGCAAACCGCAAGGAAACTGTGCCGACTTACGAAGAGGGCAGCATCAGTATTTTCAGCAGTTTGACCACAGTGGTTTTAGCTGCCGTGCTGATTGGGGTGATTTACGGCGTAGGGCTGCTCTATAAGCAGATTGATAAGCCTCTAACCAATGTGATGATTGGTGGCAATTTTACTTTCTTGGAAACCGCAGAGCTCTCTGAGTTAGTGGCCAAGGAAATAGATGGCGGATTCTTAAGTACTGATTTAAGCCATCTTAGTGATGTTCTGCGCGAACACCCTTGGGTCGATGAAGTTAGCGTCCGTCGAGAGTGGCCATCGATGCTAAAAGTTGAAGTGATTGAAGAGGTACCGATTGCACGCTGGGGAGAAAAGGGTTTTCTCAACAGACTGGGCGAAGAGTTATTGATTGAAAACAACAGTCAGTTGAGTGCGCTGCCTTTACTGCGCGCTGATTTTGGTACCTCGCGAGAGATGATGGAGAACTATCAGCTGATGGCTGAATTATTGATCCCTACGGGACTGAAAATTGCGCAGCTTAAACGCGATGATTTAGGTGTCTGGTTTATTGATACCGCAGGCGGTTTACGTTTGGTTATTGGGCGCGATCAAGTCCGTGAAAAAATTAGACGCTTTACGACGGTTTGGGCTGCAGGCCTTAGCCAGCAATTGAAACACATTAAAACCATAGATCTGCGTTATCCCAACGGGTTGGCCGTAGCATGGAAAGACGGCGCACTTGTTAGAGCAGTGGTTGGAAAATGGCAAAACACTTTAGAAGGCAATCGAAAAGAGATAGCAGGCGCTGTTCAGGCTTAACAGAGAGCTGCTGAGGAAAAATTATGGCTAATGAAAATGAAGAAAACATGATCGTCGGATTGGATATTGGTACCTCCAAAATCGTCGCCATCGTAGGTTCAGTTGGCCCGCGGGGAGACTTGGAGATTATAGGCACAGGCCTGTACCCGTCCTCAGGTCTAAAAAAAGGTGTGGTGGTCAATATTGAAGCGACCATCAACTCAATTCAGCGCGCCATCGAAGAGGCCGAGCTAATGGCCGGCTGCTCAATACATTCAGTGTATGCGGGTATTGCTGGCAGCCATATTCGCAGCCTTAACTCCCACGGCATTGTCGCGATTCGCGACCGTGAAGTGCAGGATCTGGATGTGGATAGAGTAATTGATGCGGCCAGAGCCGTAGCGATTCCAGCCGATCAGGAAATTCTCCATGTGTTGCCACAGGAATTTATTATCGACAACCAAGAGGGCGTTCACGAGCCTATTGGTATGTCGGGTGTGCGCCTGGAAGCCAAGGTGCATCTGGTTACCTGTGCTGCTAACGCCGCACAGAATATTAAAAAATGTATCCGTCGCTGCGGTCTCGATGTCGATGACATCATTCTTGAACAATTGGCCTCTAGCCATGCGGTGCTGACAGAAGACGAGAAACAATTGGGTGTGGCGCTGGTGGATATCGGTGGTGGCACATCGGATATCGCCATCTTTACCGAAGGCGCAATCCGCTATACCGGTGTGATACCGATTGCCGGTGACCAGGTGACCAATGATATCGCCATGGCACTGCGCACACCGACACCTCATGCAGAAGATCTAAAAATAAAGTATGCCTGTGCACTGGCCAAGTTGGCTCGTCCGGAAGAGACCGTAAAAGTCCCCAGTGTGGGTGATCGCGAAGCACGAGATCTGTCTCGCCAGTCTCTGGCAGAAGTGGTTGAGCCGCGCTACGACGAACTTTTTACGCTGATTCAAGCAGAGATTAGACGCAGTGGATTTGAAGAATTGATCGCCGCGGGTGTGGTATTGACTGGTGGCACATCAAAGATGGAAGGCGTTGTTGAACTGGCGGAGGAGATTTTCCATATGCCAGTGCGAATTGGTAGTCCAGTCAACGTCAAAGGATTGTCAGATATTGTCAATAACCCGATCTACTCGACGGGTGTTGGCTTGCTACATTTTGGTGCTCAAGCACAGCGCAAGGAAAGTGTTGGGGAATCAAGCAAGGGTTCAGCGCCAAGCCTGTTTGAAAAGGCGAAAAGCTGGTTCCAAGGTGGTTTGTAATTGTCATCAACGTTGATGGCTATTGTTTTTAATTGAGAGGCGCAACTAAGGGGTAACATATGTTTGAATTAATCGAGAGCATTCCCAAGAATGCAGATATTAAAGTTATTGGAGTAGGCGGCGGCGGTGGCAACGCAGTTCGCCATATGATCGAGAGCAGTATTGACGGTGTACAGTTTATCTGTGCCAATACCGATGCTCAGTCATTAAACGATCTGGATACAGCAACCATCTTGCAGTTGGGTGGAACCCTGACTAAAGGCCTGGGTGCTGGAGCCAATCCTGAAATCGGCCGTCAGGCTGCCCTCGAAGACAAAGAGCGTATTGCTCAAGCGATCGAAGGTGCCGATATGGTCTTTATAACTGCAGGTATGGGTGGTGGAACCGGAACAGGTGCTGCACCAGTAATCGCCGAAGTTGCCAAGCAGATGGGGATTCTTACCGTCGGTGTGGTGACTCGTCCATTTGCCTTTGAAGGCCGCAAGCGCATGGATATTGCCAATCAGGGTATCGCCGCACTTAAAGAGCGCGTTGACTCACTGATTATCGTACCCAACGAAAAGCTGTTGCAGGTACTTGGCAAAGATATGACCGTGATCAACGCATTTAAGCAAGCCAATAATGTGTTGTACGGCGCGGTTCAGGGTATTGCCGACCTAATTCTTCTGGAAGGTTTAATCAATGTCGATTTCGCCGATGTTCGCACCGTAATGTCTGAAATGGGCATGGCAATGATGGGAACCGGTGAAGCCAATGGCGCTGATCGTGCAATTATTGCTGCTGAAAGCGCCATCAAGTGCCCACTGCTTGAAGATGTAAATCTGCAGGGAGCCAAGGGTATTCTGGTTAATATCACAAGTGGTTACGATCTAACACTTGGTGAATTTGAAGATGTGGGTAATATTATCCGCGACTTCTCCGATGAAGATGCCACCGTTATTGTCGGTAGCGTATTCGATCCAGAACTCACCGATCAACTGCGAGTGACAGTGGTTGCTACGGGCTTAAGAGAGCCGGGTGAAAAGTCAGTGCCAATGAGTGTTGTTGTCGACAATCCTCCTCGTACTGCCCAGGGTGATGTTGATTACGGAAGCCTAACCAAGCCAACTGTCACACGACGTGTACAGGGTACGGCTCAATCAGCTGCACGCAAGATGGACTTGCATGCCGATCCAGAACTTGATTATCTAGATGTACCAGCGTTCTTACGCAAGCAAGCAGACTGATTGCAGAGTCTCTGCTGAGAGCCCCTTTATCACCTTCGCCTCAGATTTAAAATCTTGGTGATAGGGGGGCTTGTCTGTTAATATCCCGAGCTTTGAATAAGAGAGTTCGGGCATGATTAAGCAACGCACGTTAAAAAATGTCATACGTGCTACTGGCGTGGGTCTCCACACCGGTGAAAAAGTTTATCTGACTCTGCGCCCCGCTGAACCTGATAGTGGCATATTATTTCGCCGCACTGATCTTGATCCCGTCGTTGAAATCGAGGCCAAAGCTGAAAATGTTGGTGACACAACCCTGTCTACAACATTGATGAATGGTGATGTTCGGGTGTCTACTGTCGAGCACTTACTCTCCGCCTTTGCCGGTCTAGGTATTGATAATGTTATTGTCGATGTGTCGGCACCGGAAATTCCAATTATGGACGGCAGTGCTGGTCCATTCGTGTTTTTACTTCAGTCTGCCGGTATTTGCGAGCAGAATGCAGCGAAGAAATTCATCCGTATCAAACGCGATGTCACTATCAAGCAAGATGATAAAGTTGCCACTTTTAAGCCCTTTGATGGCTTCAAAGTAAACTTTGTGATTGATTTTGATCACCCCGTTTTCAAACATCACGCACTCAAGGCGAGTATTGACTTCTCGACCACCTCGTTTGTAAAAGAGGTCAGTCGTGCGAGAACCTTTGGTTTTATGCATGAGTTCGAATATTTGCGATCAGTGGGCCTAGCCCGCGGTGGCAGCTTTGAAAACGCCATTGTTGTCGATGAATTCCAAATTTTGAACGAAGATGGCCTGCGTTACGAAGATGAGTTCGTAAAACACAAAATTCTTGATGCTATCGGTGATCTCTACCTATTAGGCAATAGCCTGATCGGCGAGTTTAATGCGCATAAATCTGGCCATGCGTTGAACAACGCCTCAGTGCGCGCGCTTATCGCAGACACCGATGCCTGGGAGATGGTTACCTTCGAAGATAACCCGCAAGATGTCCCCATCAACTATATGGCTGCGAGCTAAAAGCACCGGACTATGAGCATCTCCTAAGGTGAAAATTATTCTTATCAGTAATCGGGCCAATAAAGCCCGAACCCTAACGCTCAATAGCTGGGCAAAAGGGTTGCTGTCTGTATTGTTACTGGGTATTCCAGTCGCAGCTGGCACCATGATGGGTGTAAAGATTGCCGATGGACGTTGGGAGCTGTTATTTGAAAACAGCATGAACGAGATGCAGCATGAGCTGGTAGTTCAGAAGGGCCAAGTAGATGATAGTCGTACAGAGGCCAATAATACCTTAAGGGCGATGACCCTAAAACTGGCTGAAATGCGAACTCGTCTAGTGCGTATCGATGCGCTCGGTGAGCACCTCACCCAGATTGCCAGTCTTGAAGATGGTGAGTTTGATTTCTCCTCAGCCCCCGGAATTGGTGGCCCAGAAGAACCTGAGCTGTTTGAAGCGATCGACCAGCTGAATATGCAAAGTGATTTGGAGGCGATGTTTGCCAAACTTGATCGGCAGTTAAATAGCCGTGAGTCACAGCTGCAGATTCTCACCTCGATGATGTCAGACAGCAGGCTTGAAAAAGAGCAGACAGTTACTGGCAGACCCATTTTAAAAGGCTGGATGTCCTCTGAATACGGTATGCGCACAGACCCATTCCATGGCGAACAGCGCTGGCACGGCGGTGTCGATTTTGCCGGAAAAGATGGTTCAGCCGTTATTGCCGTCGCCTCAGGTGTCGTTACCTGGTCGGGCAACCGCAGTGGCTACGGCAAATTAATTGAATTAAATCACAGCGACGGCTTCGTAACCCGCTATGGCCACAATGAGGAAAACCTTGTTGCGCTGGGCTCGGTGGTTAAAAAAGGCCAGCAGATCGCCCGCATGGGAAGTTCAGGCCGTTCAACAGGCCCTCATGTTCACTTTGAAGTCTTCAAAAATGGTCGCACAGTCGACCCCGCAAGTTATATTCACAAAACCAATCGCTGAATTAACTTAGCATTTTCTCCGCGCGTCCTTTTATAGCGCAAAAACGTTATAGCGCAAAAATGGAAATAACCCCCTAATTTTAGTTATTTATTTATGGAAAAATGTAATGTTTGCCAACCTGATTAAAAAAGTTTTCGGTACAAAAAATGATCGTGAAGTGCGTAAACTTCAAAAAACAGTCAATAAAATCAACGCATTTGAATCTGCCCTGGGTGAGCTATCCGACGCCGACCTCAAAGCCGAAACTGGCCGATTACGCGAGCAGTTAGCCGAAGGGAAAGCGCTCGATGAACTGTTGCCAGAAGCCTTTGCTGTAGTCCGTGAAACCGCCCAGCGAGTAATGGGAATGCGTCACTTCGATGTGCAGATGATCGGTGGTTTAACCCTGCATCAAGGCCGCATCGCAGAAATGCGCACTGGTGAAGGTAAAACCCTAGTGGCAACACTCGCCGCCTATCTCAATGCACTGCCGGAAGAGGGCGTTCATGTTATTACCGTCAACGACTATCTGGCTCGACGTGATGCAACCTGGATGGGTCCGCTGTATAGAGCACTGGGACTTTCGGTCGGTATTATTCAGTCCTATCAGGGGCCGGAAACTGCCAACTCATATTTGATCAGCGATTCTGATGATCCGCAGCCCTGTAGCCGTCGTGAGGCCTATGCAGCGGATATTACCTACGGTACCAACAACGAATTTGGCTTTGATTATCTGCGCGATAATATGGCCCTGCGTCTCAGTGATAAGTCACAGCGCGGAATGGCGTTTGCCATTATTGATGAAGTCGACTCGATTCTGATCGATGAAGCCAGAACACCGCTAGTAATCTCTGGTGCCGCACAGGACAGTTCCTCCCTGTACCGCAGTGTCAATCTACTGATCCAAAAGCTCGAGGCAGGTTCTGAAGACGTTGCTGACGAGGAATCCGGTGACTTTACAGTTGACGAGAAAACCCGTCAGGTGGAACTCACCGAAGAGGGATTTCAGAAGATTGAAGAAATCTTAATAAGTGAGGGCCTACTTCAGCCAGAAGAGAGCCTCTATCAGGCAACTAACCTAGGTTTGCTCCATCATGTGCACTCTGCGCTGCGCGCACATCATCTGTTTCACAAAGATGTCGAATACATAGTTCAGGGCGGTCAAGCGGTCCTGATTGATGAGCACACCGGTCGCACCATGGCCGGTCGCCGTCTATCAGAGGGTTTGCATCAGGCGATTGAAGCCAAAGAGGAGCTGGAAATTCAGCAGGAGAGTCAAACACTGGCCTCAACCACCTTCCAGAACTACTTCCGACTTTATGCCAAGCTCGCCGGTATGACCGGTACCGCTGACACCGAAGCCTATGAATTTCAGCAGATCTACGGTCTGCAAGTTATGGTTATTCCGACCAATGTTGAGGTCTTGCGCAAAGACCTCAATGATCTGGTATTCCTAACGCAGGAAGAAAAGTTCCAAGCGGTCATTGAAGATATCGCCGAAATAACCGCCGCAGGTGCCCCGGTATTGGTCGGCACGGCCTCGGTGGAAACCTCAGAATTACTCTCGAATATGCTTAACGACGCCAAGGTTAAGCACAACGTTCTGAATGCCAAACAGCACGAGCGAGAAGCAAATATTATTGTTGAAGCTGGTCGACCCGGTGCGGTGACTATCGCCACCAATATGGCGGGTCGAGGCACAGATATTGTTCTCGGCGGCAATCTCGAAGCAGAGATTAAAGCATTGGATAATCCCAGTGAAGCAGAGATAACGGCCCTTAGAGTAGACTGGCAGGAACGACAAAAAACCGTTCTTGAAGCCGGTGGCCTGCATATTATCGCCACCGAACGCCACGAATCGCGTCGGATCGACAACCAATTGCGCGGCCGTTCTGGTCGTCAGGGTGACCCCGGGGTATCGCGTTTTTACCTGTCGTTGGAAGACCCATTAATGCGTCTTTTTGCCTCTGACCGCATGAAAAATATGATGCGCTCAATGGGTATGGAGCAGGGCGAGTCGATAGAGCACCGTATGGTTACCAACGCCATTGTCAAAGCCCAGCGCAAAGTTGAAGGACGCAACTTCGATATTCGTAAGCACCTGCTCGAATACGATGATGTGGCCAATGATCAGCGCCAAGTGGTATACCAGCAGCGCAACTATTTGCTCGAAGATGAAGATATCTCCGATATCATCACCAATGTACGCGAAGATGTGGTGAGTCAATCCATTGATAACTTTATTCCGCCACAGAGTCTTGAAGAGCAGTGGGATATTGAAGGTCTGGAAAAAATCTTAGCCAAAGATTTTGCTGTTCAGCTACCGATCAGCGGTTGGCTTGACGAAGACAGTCGCCTTGACGAAGAGGCCCTGCGTCAGCGAATTACTCAGCATATACAAACCGATTATGAAACTCGTTATGCGGATGTCGGCGCACAGATGCGCGAAGTAGAACGTCAAATTATGCTTCAGGTTTTGGATAATCAATGGAAAGATCATCTTGCGAATATGGATCAGCTGCGGCAGGGCATTGGCTTGCGAGCCTATGCACAAAAGAATCCCAAGCAGGAATACAAGCGTGAATCTTTTGAGATGTTTGAACAACTGTTGAACGATATTAAATTTGAAACCGTTCGCTTCTTAAGTCATATCCAAGTCGCCAGCGAAGAGGATATGCATAAATTGGAAGAGCAGCGTCGCCGTGAGCAGGAAGGCCGTGAGTATCAGCATGCAGCGTCTGAAAGCCTGACTCAAGAAAATTCCGGGCAATCAGCCAGCGCAAGAAAGGCCTCGCCGGTTCAGCAGCCACAGCAACGTCAGGGGCCAAAAGTAGGGCGCAATGATCCCTGTCCCTGTGGCTCAGGCAAGAAATTTAAACAGTGCCATGGCAAAATTTAATCAAAAGCTAACAGCTAATAATGAAAAGCTAATAAGGGAATAGAAATGGCTACAGGTAGCGGAAAATTTCCACAGATGCACCCAGTGTCAGGATTTAGGCTTGGCACTGCCAGCGCGGGCATTAAAACACCGGGCCGCAAAGACCTTGTGGTCATGGAACTATGCGAATCAGCATTCGTGGCCGCAGTGTTTACCCAAAATGCGTTTTGCGCGGCACCGGTCACCGTAGCCAAGCAACATTTGCAGACGGGTGCGCCACGCTACCTATTGATCAATACGGGTAATGCTAATGCCGGTACCGGCGAGATTGGCCTTGCTGATGCTCACAAGAGCTGTGAGGTTTTGGCCGATGGTCAGTTTGTGGCAGCCAATCAAATACTGCCGTTTTCGACCGGTGTGATCGGCGAATCATTGCCCATGGAAAAGCTATTAGCAGGAATTCCTCAGGCAGTTGCAGCCCTTGATGAAAATGGTTGGACCGATGCCGCCGAAGGTATTTTGACCACGGATACTCGCCCTAAGGGATCTAGCCTGCAGTACACTTCTAATAGCACTTCAGACACTAGTCTAGCGGGCGATTTATCCGCCACCGTAACCATTACCGGAATCACCAAAGGCTCCGGCATGATCAAGCCAAATATGGCGACCATGCTGGGATTTGTCGCCACCGACGCACAGGTCGACCCAGAGTTACTGCATCGTGCATTGCGCCTAGTATCAAATAAATCCTTTAATCGCATCACGGTTGATAGTGACACCTCGACCAATGATGCGGTCGTTTTGGCTGCCACAGGCGCCAGTGGCGTTGTTATTGATGAGAGTTCCTTCGATCAGTTTGTCGCCAATCTCGAAAAAGTCTTTGTTGAACTTGCCCAGTCGATTATTCGCGATGGCGAAGGAGCCAGTAAGTTTGTCAGTGTCGTAGTCGACAGCGCAATCGATTCAGCGGAAGCGGTCAAAGTCGCCTACTGTATTGCCGAGTCACCTCTGGTTAAAACTGCACTGGCGGCATCCGATGCCAACTGGGGAAGAATACTCGCCGCCGTAGGTCGCGCTGGTGTCGATAACCTCGATGTTAACAACGTCTCCGTCAGCCTTAATAAGGTCTTGATTGTCGAGCAGGGTTGTCGCGCTGCCAGCTATACCGAACAGGCCGGAGATCAGGCGATGATGCCGGAAGATATTACTATCCAAGTGTCCCTGAATCGCGGCACTGCTACCGAGACCGTCTGGACTACAGATCTGACCTATGAATATGTGCGCATTAACGCCGAATACCGTACTTAATTGCATAGACAGAAGCAGGCCATTTAGATGAAGCGTATCCACGTGGTTGCCGCGATTATTGTCGACGCCAATCAACAGCAAATATTTATCACCCGCCGCCCCGATCATCTGCATCAGGGTGGGCTCTGGGAGTTTCCTGGTGGAAAGGTTGAAGTTGGCGAAACTGCCGAGTCGGCTCTGGCGCGTGAACTCTTTGAAGAAATCGGTATCAGCATCAACGCTTGCGAGCCCTTTATGCAGATCGAACATGACTATCCGGATAAGCAGGTTTTTTTGGATATCTGGCAGGTAAATAGTTTTGCCGGAACAGCTCATGGCAAAGAGGGGCAGGACTGTTGTTGGGTTAGCTTAGAAACATTGGTTACTGAAAAATCCGAACGATTATTTGATTTTCCTGCAGCCAATCAACCGGTTTTAGACCGGCTTGCTAAGGTTGGTATTTAATAGATCTGAAGCTCGATCGGGGTTCAGGCTCACCTGCGCTACTGAGCGTTCAAAACACGCTGTAAATACGACCCTGAACGCTCGTGAGCGGCATCTATGCCACTCACGGTCTTTAACGCCCAGTAGCGCAGGTAAGCCTTTCGAGGTCAAATTCACCTGAGTTATTCAAATAGCTATTTTTAAAAGCTATTTTTCTAATAGTCTTGGATCAATAAGTCCTGCTTCTAACAACTCGGCGCCCAGCTGCTCTGGGTCCATAAACTCTGGATCCAACATCGCAGAGCCTTTAATGGCAAAACTCTCCTGAGCCCAGCCACCAAAATCTATTTGCTTGCAGCGCTCGCTGCAAAAAGGTCGGAAGGGGAATTTATCGTTCCACTGCACCTTGGTTTTACAGGTTGGGCAGTCCAGTGTTGTTGCGCCAGTCATAGAGAATTTCCTTCGTTTTTGTTTTGTGCCAAGGCTAAAAATTGATGGTGTAACGCGGTAACTCTTTCGTTCACTGTTTCCAGTGGCTGAGAATTATCGAAAACTATATCCGCTCTGGATAATTTATCCTGTCGCGGCATCTGTGAATCGATTATACGTTGAATTTGATCGGCAAGATTGCCATCCCGTGCACAGGCACGCTCTATTTGTAGCTCGACTGGCAAATCCACCAGCACAACCTTATCCACAAGCTGGTGCTGATCGGTTTCAAGCAGCAGAGGAGATTCGAGAATAACGTAAGGACTTTTAGATTGACTTAACTGCTCAATAATCCATTCGCGAATCAATGGGTGTAGCAATGACTCTAGCCAAATCTTTTGCTTTGGATCAGAGAAAATAATAGTCCGCAGTGCAGCGCGATTGAGATTGCCATCCGCGTGAAGAATATCGTTGCCAAAATGCTCGCTAATAGCTTTCAGGGCGGGCATTCCCGGCTCGACAACTGCGCGGGATGCATAATCTGCATCCACCATATCAATGCCAAGCTGGCGAAATTTCTCGGCCACAGTGCTTTTGCCACTGCCGATGCCGCCGGTTAAACCAACGATAGGAGAATTTATTACTTTCAAAATAGGCCACTCTAGGGCTAGATGGTGAATTAACTAAAAAAGCTATTTAGAAACCAAATACGCTCAAATAAGACTCAAGAATCTTATCACCCCAGATCAATGCAATCCAACCGGCCATTGCCAGAAACGGGCCAAAGGCAATCGGAACCTGCTTGTCTTTTGATTTGGCCATGACGCCAATAATACCCACCACTGCGCCAACAAAGGTCGAGAGAATAATAATCAGCGGCAGCATCTGCCAGCCCATCCACGCGCCGAGAGCTGCCAGCAGCTTAAAGTCACCGTAACCCATACCTTCTTTTCCGGTCACTAACTTAAATATCCAAAACACCGACCACAGCGATAAATAGCCAGCGAGGGCACCAATTACCGCTTCATTAAGGGGCACAAAAGTGCCGCTGAGGTTAGCGAACAGTCCCAGCCATAACAGCGGTAGAGTAATTTGGTCCGGTAGCAGCTGATCGTGATAATCAATGCCCGTCAGGGCAATCAAAACCCAGGTAAACAACAGGCAGTAAGCGCTCATTATTGACAGACCAAACTGATAGACAATAAAGGCTGTCGCCAGTCCACAGAGCAGTTCTACCAATGGGTATTGAATCGATATAGGCGTTGAGCAAGAGGTGCATTTACCACGCAAAAACACATAGCTGATCACTGGGATATTGTGCCAGGGCTTAATAGGGACACCGCAAGAAGGGCAGCGCGAAGCAGGCTTAGCCAGAGATATGGTTTCTATGGGTTCGGACGGCAGACCCAAAAAGTCCTCCGATTCGCGGCGCCAGCTGTTCTTGAGCTGCTCTGGGAATCGCAGAATAACTACGTTGAGAAAACTGCCAATAATCAAGCCAAAGGGAAATGCCGCCATGGCGAGGGCTGAGAGTGATAATCCGGTATCTAAAAACATAAGTTATTCGCAGTTTGGACGCTGGTTTGACCCGCGCCGGTTATAGTTATTAAAACGGTTTATTGACCTTAATTTAGACTATCTATTTCAACAGCACCCAATTATGTGGCGAATGGCAGGTAATGTCACCCCGACCCGCACCGTCAACCGAACGAAGGCTATAAGCTCTGTTAAATCGGTCATCCCGACAGAGCGAAGCGACGAGGGATCTCTTGGGGATTTCTCCCTGCACTCGAAATGACAAAAAGAGTTATTTTAAACAACATTACCCAGCTGGAATATCGGCAGATACATAGCAATCAACAGGCCACCAACCAAAACACCTAGCACCGACATAATCATAGGTTCCAAAAGGCTGGTCAGATTATCTACCGAGTTATCGACTAACTCCTCGTAATGCTCCGCCGCTTTTTCAAGCATCTCATCTAGAGCACCTGACTCCTCACCGATTGCCACCAACTGTTGGAGTAAAATAGGAAACATATTGGTTGATTTAATTGCCTGCTGTAACTGAATACCCGTAGTCACATCATCGCGAACCTTTAAAATCGCATCATGGTAAGGCGCGTTGCCAGCAGCGCCGGCCACAGACTCAAGCGCATCGACAATCGGCACACCCGCGGCAAAGGTTGTCGCAAGTGTACGCGCAAAACGCGCCACCACGGCGTTATAGACAATGCCGCCGACAATCGGAACTTTCAGGGTGAATTTATCCACCGCGTAGGAAAATTTTTCCGATCTGAATCGCGCCTCTTTAAACGCGTATATAGAAATAGCAATAATAACTAAAATAACCATCCAAGAACTCTGTAGCGATTCAGATAAACCCAATACAAATAGCGTAAAGGCCGGCAGGTCGGCACCAAAACTACTAAAAGTCTCAGCAAAAACCGGCACTACTTTAATTAACAAAATAGCCGTAACAATAACGGCAACCACCATAACGGCAATCGGGTAGGTCATGGCTTTTTTGATTTTCGCTTTAAGCTGTTCAGTCTTCTCTTTATAGGTAGCTACACGATCGAGCATAGTCTCCAGAGCACCCGCCGTTTCACCGGAATCAACCAAACTACAAAACAGATCATCAAAGTAACGGGGGCTTTTACGCAGGGCGTTGGCAAAACCACCACCGGCGGCAACGTCATCACGAATTTGGAAAATTAATTCCTTCATCGTCTCATTTTCAACACCGTCAGCAACAATATCAAAGGACTGAACCAGCGGGACACCAGCTTTCATCATGGTGGCCAGCTGTCGCGTAAACAGCGCGATATCGGCAGGGGATATTTTTTTCGATTTGCTAAATAGCGGTTTGGGTTTCTTTCTTAAGGATGTCGAAATAATGCCCTGCTTACGCAACTGCCCTTTGGCCAGGGGTAGATTCGTTGCGCGCAACTCACCTTCAACTTTTTCGCCCTTACGGTTTTTACCCTTAAATATAAAAACTTGATTGTCGGCGGCTGTAGCCATAGCAACTTCCTTCCTTTGATCTCTGCTAATTCTTTATTGGTTAATAGTAGATAGTTAGTCTTTGGTAATTCGATTGGCTTCTTCAATACTTATTAGACCACTAGTGACCTTTCGTAAAGCCGATGTACGTAATGGTCTAAACCCCTCCTTGATTGCCGCATCGAGAATATCAATTGAACTGCCACCTTCCATAATAATTCGCGAAATTGCTGGGGTGATTTTTAATGTCTCGTAAACACCCACCCGTCCTTTGTAACCATTAGTGCAAGCCGCACAGCCTACCGGCTTGAAAATACTCATCTCTTCGCGGGGAATACCGATATGATCGAAACCCTCTTCGGTTAGTACCTTCTCTGGAATATCATCAAAGGGTTCGCGACACTGTTGGCAGAGTTTGCGACCAAGTCGCTGGGCAATAATAAGATTGACCGAAGTCGCCACATTAAACGATGGCACACCCATATTGAGCAGTCGGGTCAAGGTTTCCGGAGCGCTGTTTGTGTGCAGTGTCGACAGCACCAAGTGACCGGTCTGTGCCGCTTTAATAGAGATTTCAGCAGTTTCCAAATCACGTATCTCACCGACCATGACCACATCCGGATCCTGACGCAAAAATGATCGCAGAGCCTCGGCAAACGACAGACCAACACGCATATTAATCTGCGTCTGGTTAATGCCTTCCATATTGATTTCAATCGGATCTTCCGCCGTGGAGATATTGCGTTCGGTGGTGTTGAGTATATTTAAGCCTGTATACAACGACACAGTTTTACCACTACCGGTTGGGCCTGTGACCAAAATCATTCCTTGCGGTCGAGCCAGAGCCTCCATATACAAATCTTTTTGATCCTGCTCATAACCCAGAGCATCAATACCCATCTTGGCACTGCTGGGATCCAGAATACGCAGCACAATTTTCTCACCAAACTGCAGCGGCAATGTATTGACCCGGAAGTCGATGGCCTTGTTTTTCGATAACTTGAGCTTTACACGGCCATCTTGCGGCACACGCCTTTCGGATATATCCATGCGCGACATAACCTTTAGGCGAGCGGCTAATCTGGGTGCCAAATTAGTGGGAGGTTTAGCCATTTCCTGCAAAATACCATCGACACGAAAGCGTACACGATAGGACTTTTCGTAGGGCTCAAAGTGAACATCTGAAGCACCCAGGCGAATCGCATCCAAGAGCATCTTATTAACGAAGCGCACAATCGGCGCATCGTCTTCTCCATTGCTGTTACCGCTATCAGCCTGATCGTCGTCGTCGAGTGCTTCCATATCCAGATCATCGAGATGCACATCATCAATAGTACCTAGAGCCTCACCAATATCGCCGTCATTGGCACTTTCAAGCCATTTTTCCAGAGCCTCGTTAATCGCAGAGTAGAGTGCTAGAACCGGTTCTACGGCAATACCAGTTTGAAACTGAATTTCGGTAATTGCCCGCTGGTTGGTTGGGTCTGCGATGGCCACAAAGAGTCTATTACCCCGTTGCATTAATGGAATAGCCTGATGTTTCTTGAGTAATTTGGTATCTACGAGGTCTTTGGGAAAGCTATCCGGGTTGTGCTTGTCGAGGGCATAGAGGGGAATGCCAAACTCTTTGGCTGCAGACTTGCCAATCTGCTCTGGTGAGAGCAAATGCTTGTCGCAGAGATACTGCACCAGAGAAATTTTATCGGTTTTGGCCGAAACAGTGGCCTCTTCAAGTACGGTTGCCGCAATCAATTGATCGTCAACCAAACGCTTGGGCAGGCCGTGTAAAGCGATTTGTGGCATGTTCATAACAGTATCACCAGCTTTAATTATGGGTACGGGCAAGTCTACTGAGCGTTTTAAATCCATGATGTGCCAAACCCCACATAACAAAAAATATTATGTGAACCAGAGATCACTTTTTTTAAAAACAGTCGGCACCCCATCGCTGGCTATA
>Ga0209533_1002435_pt1 | contig 16887 bp, 17 predicted proteins | sample COG_04_FD_184748 | JGI IMG/M metagenome (GOLD analysis project Ga0209533, IMG submission 184748) | Pelagic Microbial community sample from North Sea - COGITO 998_met_04 (SPAdes) (version 2) | ecosystem: Environmental > Aquatic > Marine > Neritic zone/Coastal water | place: Helgoland, sampling...
GAACTATGAATTCGAATATAGATTTCCCATTTAAAGATGATTTTAAAAGTAATATCTTATTAATGTCTAATGGAGGTGTAGGAAATCTTTTATGTTCTTGTACAAATAAAAATGGACAAAAATGTAAGAAAAAATCACATCTCATGAATTATGGAAAATGTCATTTACACAATAAAGAAATTTTACCAAAAGAAAAATATGAATTATTCTCAAAATATTTTTATCATATACTTTGTACGAACTATCAATGGGTTTCTATTTTATATTTATTAGATTTTGGGAAAAAAGTAATTATACATTTTGATGTAAATGGTGTTGAAGAAATATTATTTTATCTTTATAAATATATTCATGAAAAAGATAAAAGTGAAGGATATTATATGAACAAGATCTTTAATTACTATGGTTTTAAAGAACCTCCTCAAAAATGGTTAGAATATTGCAAAAATAAGAAAACTATTATTTAAAATAAGAAACTAATTAATAAATATAAAGCTAAAATTGTTGTAAATTTAGGATTTGGTGTTACATTCTTTGTCAATTTAGGAACTACATAAGGCCATAAAAATCTATAAACTATGTAAAGTAAAGCAATCTTCATTGTTAATCCAATAGCAAATAATTTCATTAATTCATTTTTTTCTTCTTCAGTCCCTTTTGAAACAACAATATTTGTGAAACCTTCAGTAATATTCAACATTTATTTATTATCAACATTTTTTTTTAAAGATTCTTGCTTTTCTTTTAATGATTTATATAATTTAGAAACTACTTCATATTCATTTATCTGAAAACCACCTCTTGAAGAAATTAAATCATAAATATTCACTAAGTTTGTTATACCTTCATAATTTGGATTCCATTTTTCTAATTTTAAATGATCTTCATAAAATTTACCAATAACTGTAAATTCATTTAATCTGAAAACATTTCTTTGTGATACAATTTCTAAAATAGCTAAAAATTGTTTAAGTTCTTGTAAAGAATCCGTTTTTTCTTCAATTATTTCTTCGATAATAGGCATTTTTTCTTCAGTCATTTTTTTTACTATATTTATTTTTTTTATAAATTAAACCCATGCGAATAAATAATATTACCTTCTTGTGGGTTCTTTAACCAATCATATTCATTAAAATCTACTCTTTTTGTAACTACACCCGGAGAATCATAAGGTGTATTTGGTTCTCTTACTAAATTATTAGTTGTTGCTAAACAATCACTATTAATTTCATTCATCTTATTAACACCATATTTATCAAATTGAGCACTATTTTTATCACAAAATATCGGTGAATTTTCATTAGAAGTTCCAGCAGGTAAATAATTTAATACTAATTGATCCAAAGAAAATAATCCACTTAAATCATTCGTATCATATTCTAACGATGTTTCACTTTTGATTCCAATTACATTATAGTTTTCTTTATAATATGAATTTAAAATAGATTCTGAATCTTCTTTAAACATATTATATTTACTTAAAATTCCTTGTGCCTGATATTTTACATCATATTTATTTAAAATATTATTAACTGCACTTTCATCTATATCTAAATAATTTATGTATGTTACACCATTATGTATGACAATATCAACACTTAAACGAATTGTATAAAAATTCTTAACATCATGAATAAATGTATCAACAATAAATCTTAAATTTCCAAATTCATCTTTCATAAAATAAATATTTTCAATATTCTTAATAAAAAAATCTGTTTCTGAAACATTATTTAATGAACTTATTATTGTTTTTAAAACATCAGTTATCATATTATTAATTTCTACAGGAATTGTACCTTGTGTAAAAGAATCTTTATCAACAATTCTTAAAAGGACAATTTTATCTGAAGCTGAAATATTATTTAATAATCTTAATAATTTATGTTGAGGTTTTACAAAACTATTTTCAGGAATATAATCTTGATAATTACTTGGTAAATCTGGAATATTTACGATTTTGTGACCATTATAATCATTTGTATGTAATTTTAATGCTTTATTATTTAGCAATAAAAACACGATAATAACTATTCCTACAACGTATAAGTAGTTCATATATTATAAATATATATATTAAAAAAAATAATTTATTCATTTTCAACAAATATTAATTCCATTAGAAATCTGTTCCCAGTACCATTGAAAATTGATACTGGTGTTGGATTTAAATTTGTTAATTTTATATTTAAATTTCTTAATTCTGTTGGATTTATAGTTCCTATATAATTTAATTTTTTCCCTTTATGTGTTACTGTTTGATTATAGGTGGTTGATACTGCATCATTCGGAATAAAAATTCTATTGTGAATACCAGAAGTATTACTATATGAATTATTATTATTAAATTCATCAATAGTTAATAAAAACCCCATATTATATACACCACCATTTGCTATACAATTATGTGTTGTAATAGAATCTAAATATATATCTGATTTCTTATCTATTCTAAATTTTTCTTGTAATTCTAATGAAAATGTTGTCAGAGCTAGATCAAATTGATCACTATCAATATTTAAAATTCTTTTACTTAATCTTGTGTTCTTATAACCTGTATTTTGATATGTAAAATCTTTTATTTCAGTTCCATTATTACTTCTAAATTCAGGAGGTGTTAAGTTTACATCCATTTATATACTATTATATAAAATATAATTTTTACAAACATGGTTTAATTAAGAAATCCATTATTAATCTACTATCTGCTGAACTAACAATACTTTGATTATTTAAATTAGTTATAGTGCCAGAAATAGTTTTAATTATTTTAGGGTTTACTGTTGAAATATAATTATACTTAGTTGATTTTAATGGTTTTGTTATTGTTGTTGTTGTTGTTGATGAAGTTTCTATTTCTATATACTTTATAGCATAATGGTCATAAGGCCCACCTGTTCCAAAAGCGATAAATTCTAAAAAATTGGCATCTACAGTTCCAAGTCCGGGTAATGGATGAATTTGTGGGTAGGTAGTTGAGCCGGTGTCGACTAGCGAACTTTCTACTGGACAAAAACTTATTCTTTTCCATTCTCCATCATCTGTAAGACCTGCCCCATGACCATATATTGCTGCATCTGTTATTGATCTCGTTCCCTTAGTTTCAATCAAAAAATTAAAATTGTGGCGATCATTGTTAAATGAAGATACCCGTTTTACATATTCAGATGTATCGGTAGGTGTTTGTGTTCTTTCACTACCATTTACCGCTGATAAAATGTTGATACCGAAGTGATCATAAGGTGAGCTGTCTTCTGGCCTATTACCACCATTACTACCATCGCCAATTATATAATCTATTGTTAGTTTAGTTGCAATTCTTAATATATTATTGATATTTTTTGTTCTAAAATATCTCCCTAAAGTAGTATTATAACCTGATAATCCTATATAATGTGTTGATGAATAGGTTCCATTAACACCTGTCTCAGAATTAAAATTACTTATTTTTACATTATTGGGATATTCCGATATAAATGCTGAACGAATTGCACTATTCCCACTTCCACTACGTCTTGAACCAGAACCTGCGATTTCTCCAGCATTTTGACCAGCTAAATTACTAATATCTTCACTCCAAGTCCCCACATCGAATAAATCGGTATTTAACCCAGTTAAATTAAAGTTAAGGTTGTTTACATTAGTCCATGAACCAGTAATTCCTGATTCAAAACTCGAGTTTGTGGAGCTGTTAATCGTGCTTATTAATGCAGTTCCAAGTCCAGTAAAATCTTCAATAAAATTTTCCACATTGGTTGACGTATTATTTAAATTTTCATTAGGAATCATAGCTTTATTTGATTCTAATTTATTTGTTATAGCATTGTCTGTTTTTAAATTAAAACCATTATCTATATTAAATTCATTTATATTTAATAGTAATGCCATATTGTGAATATCATTTTTATCATTTATTTTATAACCTATTTTACTATCTAAATATATTTCTGATTGTCTATCTATTATTAATGGTTCCACTAAATCTACCGAAAAATGTGTCAAATGTGGTGCTTTAGGTTCGCCTGTTGTGCTTTCTAAATCAATTATTAAATGTTTATTTCTATCATCGAAATAACTTGTATGTTCATATAATGCTAAATCTAATTTTTCTTTTTCAGATAATTTTTTATTTTTAGGTATACATAATAATTCTATTATCGCTCTACCATTATTTTCTGTAAATATTGTTTCACCATTTAAATTTGTTAAACTTAAATGTATTTGAGATATTCTTGCTGGTAAAATAGAACAAACGAAATTTAATTTTTTACCTTTACTTACTGATGTTGCTCCATCAGTAGTACAAGAATTTGGTATTAATATTTTTTTATTTTCTAATTGTTCATTAGTTGTATTAAAACCATTCTGCATAATTAAATCATGAAATTTTAATAAAAAACATACATCTTCTATACCCGTATTTAATTTCGTTCTAAACGTTGTTATTGATTCAAAATATATTTCATATTCTTCATCAATAATCAATTTCTCTTCAAGAGTTACTAAAAACTCTGTTGTATTCAACATATCATGAGGATCCGTAAAAATATCTAATAATATCGTTTTATTTTCACTATCATGATTATATTGTGAACCAGCAAATACTTCCATAATATATATATAATATAAATTTATCTTAAAATATACTTATTTTTATCGCTGGTAATGAATTTATTTATAAATGTAAATGAATCTTTTACCTGTTCCATATTCTGTGCTCCTGTAATCAACATCTTACCACTCTGAAATACCGCCATTGTAACTCTCCTACAATTTCCATCACCACAACCACAACCTTTCCCCGCACACCTGTTTTCACAAATACAAATACCATCATTATTATTTGAATTATGCATATATTTAGAATTTACACCAGGATATCCATCCGGTGAAAATGTTGTAAAATAATCAGCTTCAACTAAATCTTCATATAGTTTTTCTCTGTTAATAGAAAATCCAAAATCATAATCGCAATTAATCATTACAATTCTAAAATCTTTATGTTCAACTTTATCAGTATCAAATATCTTATTTTCTTCAGTAAAATTTGTGTCTAAATCTACAATATATTTAATTACTTTGTCTAATAATCTTTCACCTTGTTCTTTTGATAACAAACCAGTACACTGAATTTTAGCTTTTTCATTGGAAAATATTTTTAAATTGATTAATTTCCCTTCAAAATTTAATATTAATGTCCCCTGATTAAAGAATAATTTTCTTTTATTTGTTATTTTTCTTTTTTTCTTATCTAGTTTTTTAGCATAGCCTTTATTACCTCTTTCTGTTTCTATAAATTCTATAAATTTATTAGGATATAAATTATCAAGAAAGTTAATGATATTCATGCTCGCTGAAAGAGCCCCACAAGCCGTCATTGTGCTTTTTCTTAATTTTTCCATTGCTTTAAATATTATATTTTAATTTCTTTAAGTGAAGAAAACTTTTCAAATTTACGAAAAAAATTTAGTAATTCTAAATGGATGTTTCAAAGTAACATATTCTAATTTATCTATTAAATTTTTTTGTAATCCTATTAATGCCAAAGCTGTTATCATTTCTATGGCATTATTAGTTTGTTCTCTAATAGTTACATTTAATAGTTTTTCCAATGATCCTTTTAAAAATTTATTAATCCAGAACCAACTAATTGCTAATAAAATTACTTGAATAATTATTTCAAACATTATTTGAAAGTTGTTTTCTTTATTTTTTTCATCTTCTTTTAGTGAAGTAAATAAATGATCTATTGTTGGAGCAAGAAAAACTAATACTACTAAATAAACCGTAGTAAAAATACTTAATTTAACATAAACATTATTTAACATTTATATTTAAAAATATTTATTTTTAAATATTATGCCCAAATAATACAACATATAGGAATTTAGTTGAATAAATTGATAATCGAATGATGATATTTTATTTCCAGTTACCATTTATATTATTATTTAAAAAAATATAATTCATTTAATTAATATGGATATCTTAAACGATTTTTCTTCTTTATTTGTTAATTATTATACTGAATATAATAAATTTACAGAACTTTATGGAGATAATGTTATTATACTTCATCAAACAGGACATTTTTATGAAATTTATGATTATCCTTATAATGATGGGTTTTTATGTTCTGATATTTATAAAGTTTCTAATATTGTTAATTTAAATGTTACGAGAAGGGATAAAAGTAAAGAATTATCTCCTAAAAATTGGCTTATGTCGGGTGTACCTCTCATAAAACTTGATAAATATTGTGATATTTTTTTACAAAATAATTATCATGTTATTGTAATATCTCAAACATCAGCACCGCCAAATCCTGAAAGAGAAGTTACACATATTTTATCACCCGGAACAACTTTAACAGAATTTAATCATAATATTATTGAAAATAATTTAATGAGTATTTTTATTGAAAAGAATATTTTTAATCATAAAACACATTATTCTGCTGGTATATCAATAATTAATGTCTCTACTGGGAAAAGTAAAATTACTAATGTTATTCAAAATGCTGAAGATGAAAATTATACACAAAATGAAATTAAAAGGATTATTTCTTATTATAATCCTGTTGAAATAATCGTTCATACAAAAGATTTTTCTTTAGAAAAAGAAAATTTTATCAATATTTATGATTTAAATCATGATAATATTTATTTTAATCTTTTCACTAATGAATCTGAATTTACCCAAAATAGTTATCAAAATGATCTACTTCAAAAAGTCTTTAAATTTAATTCAATTAATACACCTATTGAAGAACTTAATCTTGAAATGAAAAATGAAGTTCTTTTATCCTATATTTATTTATTAAATTTTGTTTATCAACATAAATCAAATCTTATAGAAAATATTGATAAACCTGATGAATTAAATGATAATAATTATTTAATTCTTTCAGCTGATTCTGTAAGACAATTAAATGTTTTAAATAATTATTCATTTTATACTGGAAGAAATAAAGATCTTTTTTCTTTATTGAATAAAACTGTTACACAAATAGGTAAAAGAACTTATAAAAATAGATTACTTTATCCATGTTTGAATTCTAGTAAAATTAATGAAAGATATGAAATTATTGATATTCTTTTACAAAATAAATTATATGATGGTATTCGTTTAAATCTTAAAAGAATAAATGATTATGAAAAATCTTTAAGAAAAATGTCCCTTGATATACTATCAACAAATGAATTTTATTCAGATTATATTTGTTATGAATTCCTTAAAAAAACTATACAAATTGTTAAATCTGATCCTAAATTATCTGAAAAATATATTCATTTTAAAAGTTTTTTTGATAGTTTTGATGATTATTATTTATTTGTTGAAAATACCTTTAATTTTAGTAATTTTAGTTCCTATATAGGTTGTTCTACTATTGAGAAAAGTTTATTTAATAAAGATATTTATTCTGATATTGATGAATTAACTTGTAAAATAGATTCTATTCAAGAAAAATATAAATATATTTGCGAACAATTAACGAAAATAATTGATCCAAAAGCTAAAACAGATTTTATAAAATTAGAATTTTCTGATAAATATAATTGGTTTTTACATTGTACAAGAAATAGAAGTAAAACTATTAGTAATTATTTACAAATGAAAAATAAAATTTCCATTAAAGATTCTTCTGGTAATAAGATCTTTTGTTTTACAAAAGATAATTTAGTTTTTAAAACAAAAGATAATAGTAATGTTATTTTAGATAATAAATATATTAATAATTTAAGTAATGATTTAATTCAATCAAATAAAGAACTTAATACATTAAATACAAAGTATTGGAAACAAACCATTAAAGGTATTTATGATAAATATAATGATTGTTTAAAAAATATAAATACTTTTATTGGCGATATTGATTGCCATTCAAATAATGCTTTTATTTCCATTAAATATAACTATTATAAACCTGAAATACAAAATAAATATAATGAAAAATCTTATTTCAATGCTGAATCAATTAGACATCCTATCTCTGAAGAAATTAATAAGGATACAACTTATATTGAAAATAATATTGATTTAGGTATCCCTGAAAAAGATGGAATTCTGTTATATGGTATGAATAGTGGTGGTAAATCTACATTATCAAAAGCTGTCGCTTTATCTATAATCATGGCTCAGAGTGGGTGTTATGTTCCTTGTAAATCATTTATTTATTATCCTTATACACAAGTTTTTACAAGGATATTATCAAATGATAAATTATGGTCGGGTTTATCATCATTTCAGGTTGAAGTATTGGAAATGAAACATATTTTAAATCATGCTAATAAAAATTCATTAGTTATCGGCGATGAAGTTTTTAATTCATCTGAATTTGAATCTGCTATTTCATTAGTAAATGGTTGTGTTCAAATATTACATGATTTGCAATGTTCTTTTATTTTTTGTACGCATCTTCATGAACTAATGGCATTACAAGATATGAATGAACTATTTACTAAAAACCTTAAAGTTTATCATCTACAAGTTAGGGTTGAAAATAATATTCTTATTTTTGATAGAATATTGAAGACTGGATCAGGCCCTAAATCTTATGGTATTATGGTAGCTGAATCTTTAGGCTTATTTAAAGATGTTATTAGTATCGCAAATAAAACAAAAATAGTTCTTAACAATGAATCACAAAATATTTTAAGGAATAAGAAAAGTGTCTATAATTCAACAATAATTTTAGATAAATGTAAATTTCCTGGTTGTTGTAGAAATGCTACTGATACACATCATATAAATGAACAAAAAGATTCTGATGAAAATGGAAATATTGGTTCTTTTCATAAAAATAATTCACATAATTTAATTCAGCTATGTAAAGAACATCATGATCAAATTACTTTTGGAAATTTAAGAATTAAAGGATATATAGAAACTAGCGAAGGTAAAAAAGTTGATTATGAATATATTAAATTTAATGAAAAAAAGAAAAAAAAATTTAATAATTCTGAACAATCTATTATCAAAGATTATTATGAATCTAATAAAACTATTAAGAAAAAAGATATACTTAATAAATTATTAATAGAAAAAAATATACAAATAGGTATTCAAAGTTTTAATAAGATAATTACGCATTCATATTAGAAGCCATTGTAGCTAATTGAGCTAATTGAGTTATTGCTGAAGGATTTACCCCTATAGCAACTGATGCTGCACTTATTAATAAATTTCTTGGTGTAATTCCCATTTCCCCTGCTGTTTTCATTAATTTGGTTTTTACACTTGTAGGCAAACTGATATTAGAACCCATTGGTAATTGTGTTTTTTCTTTGTAACTTTTAAATGATTTTGTAATATTTTCTGATTTAAAACCTACCTTTTTTGATTTTTTTTTTGATTTATCTAATGTTTCTATTATAGTATTTAATACTCTCATTACATTTACTTTTTCTGTATAATTTAGTTCTTTCATTTTATTTTTATTATGTTCATTAGCTTCTTCAGAATCATAATAATTAAACGTATGTGGTATTTCTTCACTTATTATAACATTAACAACACCTCCAAATCTTCTTAATAAACTTTCATATAATCTTATAACTGTTTTATTTGATTGACTTTTCATAGAACTTTTCATAGAACTTTTGGGATGTGTTTTCATAGAACTTTTGGGATGTGTTTTCATAGAACTTTTGGGATGTGTTTTCATAGAACTTTTGGAGTGTGTTTTCATAGAACTTTTGGGATGTGTTTTCATAGAACTTTTGGGATGTGTTTTCATAGAACTTTTGGAGTGTGTTTTCATGGCTTTCGATTTTCTAGCTAACATTTCTTTAGTTCTTCTTTCAAATTCTTCATATGTTTTTGGTAAATCTTCATCTGAATCAACTTTTTCTGTTATTAAACCAAACATACCATCATTTACAAATTTTTCCGCACCTATTTTAGATTTAATAGTATTTTCTATTAACCAATCTTTTATTTGTTCTGTTCCTTTTGATTTTTCACTATGTTTAATACAATATAACATTGCCCAGTCAGCCATTTTTATATTTTGAGAACTTTGTCCTCTTATAGAATATTCTTGATCGTGTTTAAAACAACATTTATCCGTATCATTTATTGGAACATTCCATGGATATGTTCCCTTCAATGTATGACCTGCTATTTTACTTAATAATGGTAATAAAGCCCAATATTTACTTAAACGTAATTCTATTTTTGTTCCTGGACCGCAAGCATTACGAGTAGGTATCAAATGATTTTCTTCCCCATTAAATAAAAACCATTGTAATGATAAAGAATAACCAATACTTAAATGAAAAGAACGTCCTTTACCAGGTATGGTACATTTCCATGATACAGAAGGATGACCGTATGATCCATCAGGATAATCTTTAATTTCATTATTAGGAACACCTAACCATAAATCTTTATTGAACCCTGATTTTTTATATTTATTTTTAACACTTTCTTTTTCATCACCTGTTAACGTGCTATACCAAATAAATTCTTCAAGTAATAAAGGATAATCTTTTTGTATATCCTCAAGAGCAGTTCGAAATGTCGAAAATCTTTCAACCGCATCCATTTCAAAATTAGCATAATCATTTTCAGGTTTATAAGGTATTCTTTTTTTATAGGCTTTTATTTGTTTTCTGTAATTAGCATTACGTTTATGTTTTTTAAAACTCTTGTAAATCTTTTTACTTAATCTTTTAGCAGTTTTTCTTATACCTCCACTTCGCATTTGTGTTCTATTACGACTTCTTGTCATTATATTATTAATTATATAAAAATTTGATTTTATTTTTTAAATAAATAAATAAAATGACAAAAGTAGAAGAAACAATAATCGTAAAAGGTCTTATAGATAAATACCAAGAATTAAAACCATTTGCATCAGTCAAATCAGATAGATTGCGCATTAATTCAGATACGAAAATATTAAAGATTATAAAAAAAGATGAAGATAAAGTTTTATTTCATAAATGGAAAGAATTAAGAAGTAATAGAGTTAATAAAAAAAATAAAACACCCAAAAATAATATTAAGAAAAAATCAGTTGAAAATGTTCAGGAAAATATTCAGGAAAATGTTCAGGAAAATGTTCAGGAAAATGTTCAGGAAAATGTTCAGGAAAATGTTCAAGAAAATGTTCAGGAAAATGTTCAAGAATTATTAAATCAAATTAAACGTCTAAAAAAAGAACGTAATAATCTCAATAATAAACTTATAGATTCTGAAAAAATAATAGATGATCAAAAAGAATTATATGAAAATATTAAATCAAAATATGATAATCTTAAAAAAGAATATCATGAAATTTGTATTGAAAGAAATAAACTAGAATTAACTTGTGAGGGACATGGATGGTCCAGAGATAAGCTTAAAGAATTGGAAAGATATAAAAATCATTATAAAAAATGTCATTGTGGTTATCAAGATTTATTGAAATAATTAATAAATTTGAATTTAAAAATAATTTTTTATTATATAGATAAATGGCTGATATTATTTCAAATATTAATAAGAGCAGGGGGGTTATTAAAGAAATATTTTCAAATGAATGGGATACATCTACAATAAAAGATTTAACTGATGATGAAGTATTTAAACTTTATGAAACAAAAGGATCTGAACTTGATATTGGACATGCTGGAGCATTGATGATTACTTTAAATCATAAATTTGTATGGGGATTTAAAATGCATATTGTGTACTATAATTTCCCACAATTAAATACACCATCAACAAAAACAACCAAAAATTTTAAAGAAAAGATTAAACGTTTATATGATGATGATATATTTTCATTAAGTGATAATGTTGTTATTATACTTAATGAAAATATTTCTGAAACACTTTTTAAAGCTCTTAACTCATTAAATGTTTCGCTTGAACTTTCAGATAGTCCCGATGGTGTTTTTGAAGGTATTAAGAAACATCATATTAAATCTGATCATATACTTCATAAAAGACATTTTGGTAAAGCATTTATGTTTAATTTACTTGAGTTAACAAATAATCTATCTAAAAATAGATTAGTTCCTAAACATAAAGTTATTCGATCAGAAGAAGATATTCAAAAAGTTATTGATTCTTGTAATTCTACTAAAAAACAATTACCCGTTATACTCCAAAATGATATTATGGCCAGATATAATCTTGTAGTTCAAGGTGATCTAGTAGAAATTACAAGGACATCTAAATCTTCAGGTAATTATAATTTCTATAGATTTGCTAGATAATTATGTTTCATTTATTTCAGAACCAAAATGCGAAGCATATAATCCACTGATTTTTGAAAAATTTTCCTTGTTTACTAATTTCATTTTTAATCCTTTATCACAACTTGGGGTTTTTTGATGTGTATATCCTACTATAATAAATATTATTCCTAAAAAAAATAAAAAAAATATTATTCCCATTATAATTAATATATATTTTTTTTATTTGTTATAATAAATGGCTTCATTACAACAAGTTATTCAAAATCAAGAAAGAGAATTAAATTTTTATAATGCCCGAAAAAATCAAATTCAGTCTAATAGAAATTTAGCTCTCCAACTACAAAAAGAAGAAAGAAACTTTGGATTTAAATCCCATTTTGACACCCAAGGGAATTCTAATTTAGCAGAAAGAATTGGTAGAGCTGAAAGAGGCGGTGCTTCGGATGAAGATATTGGTATTATTCTTACTGAACATGATTATGTTCGTGACGCCATGTTATCTCCTATGGATCCTATGGTTCCTATAGATCCTATTAGACCACGTGCTCCAACAGCCAGGTGGCGGTGGCCACCCGGGCACCGCCTTCGGGGTGCTTCAACACCTTCTTCATCCGCCGGTGCTCCTACTGTAGCACCTAAAAAACATGACACACCAGCAAGACCCGATAAAACTCCTACCAAAATTGTGAAAAAAGCTGGAGAAAAAGCTGTTAGTTTAGTAGATACTTTAATGAAAAATTTACCTCTTGTAATTCTTGTTATATGTTTATTATTCTTTATTTACAAAGTTTTCTATTCTCCTTTAAAAGGCTCAAAAGGTAAAAAAGGTAAAGGTAAAAAGAAATAAATTTGATTTTAAATTAAATTATTTAAAAAATGGAAACTTGTCATAATTGTTCTGAAATTGTTGATTAAAAAAGAATATATAAAACTAAATGAAATTATAAAAAAAAGAAATGAAGTTATTGATAATGTAGGAAATTATAATGTTTATTGTGGACAATTTATGGAATGTAAAAATTTTATACTTGATTTATTTAAACTAATAAAGTAAATTCAACTCCACCCGTTATTTCATATGTCGTATCTGATAAATCCCAACCATTTTCTTCCATATAAGTTTCATCAAAATATTCTTCATCAATATCTTCATACATTGATTTATAAATTAAGTTAAGTTCCCCTTCTGAATAATTTTCTTCATTTACTATTTCAATAAATCTTTCACAACCATCATCTGTCTCAATAAAATCATAATCATAATCACCTAACAATAAATCTTCTGATTCTTCAACTATCTTCTTTTCTTCATCATTAAGATTTATATTAAATGAACTCCATCTCCATTGAATAGTTACTTTTAATGTTACAACTTTATTATTAATAGTATTTGTCCAATATTCATTTGAAAAAGATGATTTTTTATATTTTGGTTTTACAATATAATCTTTTGACATTTATTATAAATATTTTTTTTACCCTTAATACATTTACAAAACTGATTAATTTGTTGAATTATTTTGTAAAATATTTTCTATACATTCTCCATTCTTACTAGGAGCATATATCCCCTGTGCTGTTATCAAAGCACTTGTTCCACCTACTACTACCAATGTTATTATCCACCCTGCGAATACCTTAAATGCGATTCTCCAATTTATCCCTGAACAACCCTTTAAATCATCTAAAGCCGCCACTCCCATAGTAGCACCCACCTGACAATGTGTTGTCGATAAAGGTATTCCTAATCTACTTCCTATAATTATAATTGTTGCTGATCCTAACTCAATCGCATAGCCCCTACTTGGTGTAATACAACATAATTTAACTCCAATAGCTTTTATAATCTTATATCCATACAATAATAAACCTAATGTAATACCAATACCACCCATTCCCAATACCCAATAAGCATGATCACCCATATCTACTTTTTTACTCATATTTCCATCCATATAAATAGAGATAATAGCCGCGTATGGTCCAATCGCATTTGCTACATCATTTGCTCCATGTGAAAATGAATCGCAAATAGCTGTAAATATTTGTAGATATTTAAAACTTTCTTCTGTTTTTTCATCAAATTTTTCTGAATTATCATGAATATATTTAACATGTTCATTATTAATTATTTCTCCACGAATATCATAATTAATATTATTTTTTATTGTCGTTAAACATTTTTGACAATTTTTCATTTCATCTGTTATTTCTATTTTATTTTTGATAATACATTCTCTTTCAGGTGAATTTTGTATCTCAAATCTTTTTATTACATTCTGTTTCAATTTAGGTGTAAATGGAATTATTGCTAAGCCCGATAAAATACCTATACCTAACGATATTAATAAAGCATTGCCCTCAGACATATCATCTAAACCAATACCTTTACCACCCTTATATATGATAAAGAATGAATTTAATAATAATGTTAGACACACAAGGATTGGAAACAATACATATGCTTTATCAAAACTATTCTCTCTCCTTAATACAGATAATCTCGTTATAAAAAATATAAAACCTGAAATAATTGCTGAAAATATAGGTGATAAAAACCATGATAAAATTATACCCGAAACACCACCTACATATGGAAAAGTATCTGACTCTTTATACCATATTACACAATCAGAACCACCAGCTAAGATAGTCATACCAATCATACCACCCACACAAGAATGAGTTGTTGATACCGGCATCTCAAAATATGATGCTATAAATAACCATAATGTCACCGATATTAATACACTAAAACAACCATAAATAAAAATCTCAGGTGAATCTTCAAAACATTCATAATCCGCTATCCCCTTACGTATAGTTTTCGTAACATGACTACCCATCAATATTGCTCCTGCACATTCAAAAATGGAAGCTATTATTACAGCCGATTTTACAGTTAATGCTCGGGAACCTATTGAAGAAGCAAAGGCATTTGCTACATCATTTGCTCCTATGCCCATAGCAGCTGTAAATGATACAACACCCCCAGCAATAACCAACCATAAATAATCTAACATCATTAATTTAAGTATATTTTATTTTTTAAATATTAGTTTATTTTTAAATCCATTATACTATCAATTACAAAATCAGGTTTATGTTTATCTAATATCGATTTAGTACTAGAACCACTCAATACTCCCACTGTATTACATGTTGCATTCTTACCTTCTAAAATATCTGCTGCCGAATCTCCAATTTTAATAACATTTTTTGGTTCAGTTATATTATTTCTTGCCATTAATCTTTCTATCATATATGGATATGGTCTTCCTCTATAAACTTCTTCTGATGAAATATAATCATCAATATGATCTTTTAAATTAAATTTATCTAATAATAGATTTTGAATAATTTTATTGTATCCCGTATTTAATGTTATTTTTATATCTTGGTCTCTTAAAGCATTAAAAAAATGAGGTAAATTAGGATGAATTAATGTTACATTAGGATTTTCTGTATATTCTTTCTTTAAAAAATAATTAAATTCAGAATTTAAATTTCTTTTTACTATTTCAGGACTATCTATTTTTTGCTGATCTACAAAATAATCTATTACTTCCGTTTTATTACAACCATAAAAATTATTTATTTCTCTTCTTTTCAATTCAGGATTTATTAATTTAATTGTATTAAATAAAGCATTATAAACGATGCCTTTTTCCTGAATAACTGTTCCTGCCATATCACAAACTAACAACCGAGTTTGAGCCAATTTAAACATTTTATAATAATAATATTTTTTATTTAAATAATTTTACCAAATCTCGCTAATCTTGCCAATCTCAATTGTTCCAACTCTTCCCCTTCTATTTTTTGAGAATATTTTTTCTCTATTTCTTGTTTTTCTTCTTCAGCTTGTCTTTCTAAATCTGCTTTTAATGCTTTTTCATATTCAGAATCTTGAACAAATTTCATTTTATTTTCTTCTTGTATCCTTTTTTGTTCTGCTTCTTTTATCTTCATGAGATATTCATTCTTTTGAGTAATTATTTCTTCTTGTTGCTTTTTCTTAAAATATTCTTGTTCTGATTCATACAATAGTTTAGCTAATTCTGCATCTGCTTGTGAATCTTTCTTTTGAAGATTTTCATCAATGAACTTTAAAAGTTCATGTTTCTTTGTATATTTACTATATCCCCTGAAATCATTATCGCGACAAATTTGTTTTAACTCTTGAACAGTTTTGTTGTTCATAATGTTATATTTAAAAATATAAATTAAACAAAAATCAAATTTAATAAGACAATATTAATGCGTCGTCCGGGACTCGAACCCGGGACACCAGCTTGGAAGGCTGATATGCTAACCCCTACACCAACGACGCATATTTTATAAATCATTATTTTTATAAAATTTAAACTCATTTAAAAATATTATCATAAATTACTATAAATGGATGGTTCGTGGATTTGGGAAGATAATTCAACTAATGTGAATAATAATATTTTTTGTAATGATGTAACTAATCATTGGTTATATTTTGTTTTTAGTGGTTATGTTTTACCTCTTATTTCCCCTAGAGTAAGAGATTGGTTAAAAGAAACTTTAAATTCAATAAAAAATAAAGAAGTTTCAGGTATTTTTGTTACTCTAACGGAATTTGGATTTCAAAAGATACAAGATATTGAAAATAATGATGAAATGAAAGAATACATTAAAAGACTTGTTAAAGAAAAAAATCCTTCGG
>Ga0209533_1002437_pt1 | contig 16881 bp, 8 predicted proteins | sample COG_04_FD_184748 | JGI IMG/M metagenome (GOLD analysis project Ga0209533, IMG submission 184748) | Pelagic Microbial community sample from North Sea - COGITO 998_met_04 (SPAdes) (version 2) | ecosystem: Environmental > Aquatic > Marine > Neritic zone/Coastal water | place: Helgoland, sampling...
TAAACGAAATAGTTCAAGTTTTAAGAGGTCAATCGAAATGGATAAAACACTAGAACAATATGGCTGAGGTTAAAAATGCTTTTATAAAGTCTAAAATGAATAAAGACCTTGATAGTAGACTTCTACCGTCGGGAGAATATAGAAATGCGATAAACGCCCAAGTAAGTAGATCAGAAGGTTCTGATGTAGGTGCTTTAGAAAATGTACTAGGTAATAAACAGATTAGTGATTTTGAATTAAGTGTATCAAACCTTTCTTCTATAGGTTATTTATCAGATGAAGCAAATAGTATTATATATGTTTTCTTAACAGATAATGAAACAAGTGCTTACGTGCCTAGTGGCGCAGGTTCTAATCATTATATTGTTTCTTATAATGCGACTTCTGATAGTAGTTCTATATTAGTTACAGGGGCTTTTTTAAACTTCTCAAAATTAAACCCTATATTCGGTGTAAATTTACTTGAGGATTTACTGTTTTTTACAGATAATAGAAACCAACCTAGAAAAATAAATGTAACAAGCGCTACTGAAAGTGCTGGTTCAGTTATGCAGGTTGGCTTAAATGCTATTGGTAGTGGTTACATTGACAGTGTTTATAACACGGTTAATCAAGTTCCTGGAGGCGTTGGTAAAGGTTTAACAGTGTCAGTAACTACAATAGGCGGTGCTATAAATAGTGTTACAGTGGTTAATCCAGGTAATGGATATGCTGTAGGTGATTTAGTAAACATATTGGGTCCAGGGCCTGGTATACAAGCCGTTATATCAATATCAAGTGTTTTTTATTATTATACCTCAGAAGATAATATATCTGTAGCTAAATATAATCCTTATGAAGCTATAGAGCTTTATGAGTCAAGTGCTTTATCTTCTGGAGACTACGAGTCTACTATGAAAGATGTATTCAGTATAGCTTATCCAGACGGAGGTACTTCTACGGTAGATGCTACTCAAACTGGTACCAGCATAAATATAAAGAATACAAATATACCAATAGGTGGAAAACCTGTTACTGGTCAAAGCGTAAAGAAAGTTAGTGCTCTTGGTGAGATTATAGATCTAGGTGTTAATGTTGAAGCTGGTTCTACTTCTACTGTTTTAGATGTTAGTGGATCAATATCTGTAAACAACGAAGAAGTGCTTGTATTCGATGCTAATCCTTATTATATACCTAACTACAAAGGTGATCCTAAGTTTTTAGAAGATAAATTTGTTAGATTTAGTTATAGATTTAAGTTTAATGATGGAGAGTATTCTATAATGGCTCCATTTACTCAGCCTTGTTTCATACCTAAGCAAGATGGTTACTTTTTAAATAATACAGCTACGGAAGGTGATGAGCAGCAGGCTTTTTCTTCTACTATAGTTGACTTTATGGAAAATAAAGTTAATAAAATAGATTTAAAAATACCATTACCTTCAACTGTAGCTAATCTAAATAACGATTTACATGTTGAAGAAATAGATATACTTTATAAAGAATCAGATGGCCTAACTGTTCAAGTAGTAGAATCTATATCTAGTATTGGCAATTTTGGAGTAAGCGAAGCTAATAGTTTATTAAACACGTTTAGCTACAGTTATGAATCTCAAATACCATACAAGACTTTACCATCAGATGAAATAACAAGAGTATATGACAAAGTGCCTGTAAAAGCTCTTTCTCAAGAAATAATAAGCAATAGAGTTGTTTATGGTAATTACCAAGACAAACACACTCCACCATCTTCGCTGAATTACAGCGTTACTTCTAGTGAAAAATCAAGCTTTAATCTAAATGAAGGTAGTGCTCAAACTAGTGGAGGTTCTTTCACTGCAGGTTCATCTATAACCATATATAATGCTTTAGGTAGTATTATTACAGGTAGTATATTGAGTTCTTTATACCCAAATGATTCAATACCTATAAATACAAGAGTGGTAACTACTAATGGATCTACAACTATGACGCTTGATAAAGACGTTAGTCTTTCTAGCTCTATACTTATAGATTTTACTTTATCAGGAGCTACGACAGATACTACTAGTAAAGTAGAATATCCTTCTAGTAATTTAAAAACAAATAGAAATTATCAGGTAGGTTTTATTCTTTCAGATAAGTTTGGTAGACAATCTAGTGTTATACTAGCAAACAACAGAGAAACCGTTGACAGCTTTAGTGTTTCAACTATTTTTTCACCATATATAGATGAGCAAATAAATACCTACGATTGGATAGGAAATTCTTTAAAAGTTTCAGTTAACGATCCTATTGGTCCACAAGCTCCTAACCCTGTTACTAGCGAACCAGGTATATATAATAGTGATGTTACTAGTAACGATTACAATCCTTTAGGCTGGCATTCTTATAAGATAGTCGTAAAACAAGTTGAACAAGAATACTACAACGTGTACTCAGCTGGAGCTATGAAAGGTTTGCCTTACAACTATAATACTAGAGACCTGTTGCCTATACTTAACGAAAACACTTCTTTTGTAACATTACTAAACGATAATATAAATAAGATACCTAGAGATTTGTCAGAAGTAGGACCGCAAGACAAAACATTTAGAAGTTCTGTAGAGTTGTATGGAAGAGTTCAAAACACTTTGACCTCTAATGAGCAATTCTACCCAAATAGAAAATCATTTACAACTTCTTCTATAGAAGATTTATATGGTCTTTTTGACGTTGCCGATTTTACTAATAGTTTCGATGCGCCTATACCTGTAACAAATCCGTTAAATGCTTTTCACGGTTTTTATAAATCAGATTCAGATCCTTTTATAGCAGAAATAACTACGTCTCAAGATTCAAGTTTGCAGTTTGGAGTAAATAACAGTGTTACAATAGAAACGGGTACAGCTGAGAGTAATGCTGTCGTGTCAGACGATGTTACTTTACCTATTGACACTATCACTGGCACTATAGAAATTGGTAGTATTATAACTAGCATAGGTGGTGTTCCCGTTACAGGCACTGTTGATTATGTTGTCATAAACACCACGGGTGACGCTTCACCTACTTTAACTCTTAATAGAAAAATAACAGTAGCTCAAAACGTAGATTTAGAGTTTTCATTAAAAACTTACAACGACGTAGACACTTTAGCTATATTCGAAACCGTTCCTGTTGTTTCTAGGTTAGATATTTTTTGGGAAACATCTTCATCTGGTTTAATCAATGACTTAAACGATATTATTTTTTATTCTTCTGACGCGGGAGTTACTTTTAGCAGCTTTAATGATACCGCTTTTACTGAAGGCTCGGTTTTAGATTCAAATATATTGAGTTCTTCTTTTTTCTTACGTAACAAACTTGGAAACGCTATAACCCTTGCGGCTGGTGATACTTTTGACATAACCTCTGTTTTTGATAACGTTGCTGGATCTTTAGATAAAATTAGTTGGTTCGAGCTTTATGAACCTAGTGGCGCTGGAAATGGATTTAATATTAAAGTAAAACAACCTTTTGTTAACAGTGTATTTTATGGAGCTACAACTGGATCTAACGATTTTAATTTTTCTTTTTCTTCGACTATAGGCGGTATTACTACTCAATATAACCAAGTAGCCCAGTTAAGCAATTTATCACCTATAATGAGTGGACCTGGTAACAATGGCACAACTCCAACACCTGCCGTAAGTTATACAACACAAGGTAGCACAGCTGCTAGCGTAATTGATACTTTTACAGCTGTCAATGGCGCCAATGTTCTTGGTGGAAATCAAGGTAAACAAATAAGTTGGTTTGTAACAGCTATAGATTTTAATAATAATGATGTTAGTAATTCTTTTGGTGTTGCAGTGTCTCAAACAGATACATTGTCAACTTGTATTCTTAGAAATACTAGTGCTACTCTACTTCCAGTAGGAACATATACTATAACTCTTCAATGTGTAGATGGTGGAGGTGCTTCAGATGAAATAACTATAACCGCTCAACTAGGTGTAATACCTTCAGATGTGTTTGACGTTAATTATACTTTTTCATCAGGAAATCCTAGTAACCCAATTACGCAAACTAGAAAAGCTACATTGGTTTACGTTAATCAAGCGGGTAATCCTTTATCAAATAATGGTTATTACATAGTTGCTAGTTCTTGGGAAGATGTAACTAGAGGAGTTAACACTATATCAATGAAGAAGCAAAACAACTGTGCAGAGCCATTGTACTTTTACAGTGCTGCAACTTTAGGTGATGTTACAAATAACTGGAAGGCTTGTATTACTGGAGACTTTGAACCTTCAACAACTACTTATGTTCCAATACTTTCTTCAGAGTTTTTAACTTATGGTTTTGAAGTAATACAATAGTAACAACGTAATAAAACAAGTAATAATAAACATATGGCAGCAATTATAGAAGTAAAATATTTTAATTCCTTTCTACTTAGAAAAGCAATGCCATCTTCAAACGAACCTACATGGAACGGTTCTACTGGAATACCTGTTGCTATAGGTGGTTTTCAAAGAAATGTAAACGAGGGTGTTGGAAGTTGGGTTGTTGAAGAAGCTAGAATTAGAGGTGGTTACAATAATACTAATGTAGATTACGGCGTTAAAGCTTATTTAGTTGAAGACGAGCCAAACGCTGTTGATAGAGGTAATTCTTTAATATACTCAGGTATATTTAACTCAAGAACAGGTATAAACGATACTAATGTATTTTCTGTTGGAGCAGAAATAACTAAATCAGCTGATCCAGCAAACGGTACAATACAAAAACTATATGCAGAAGATACTAACTTGATAATATTTCAAGAATCAAAAGTATCTAGAGCATTGATAGATAAAGACGCTATATACTCTGCTGAAGGCGGAGGTAGCATTACCAATGTTAATACTACTATAGGAACTATACAACCGTATGGTGGTAACTTTGGTATAAGTAGAGATCCAGGTAGCTTTGCTACTTATGGTTATAGGAAATACTTTTCAGATAAAGATAGAAACGCTATTTTAAGGTTGTCTATGGATGGTTTAACTGAAATATCTACATATGGTATGTATGATTATTTTAGAGACGAATTTGCACGTATAGACACGCTTAGTACAGAAGGTAATATAGTAGGTGGTTGGGACATATATAACAAGCAATACGTCTTATCAACACAGCCTGCATCAGGTAATACTTCTAACGGTTACAAAACATTAACTTTTGACGAAGGTGTTAAGGGTTGGACTAGTTTCTTTTCTTATAAACCAGATCAAGTATTAAGTTTAAGAAGTGACTTTTATAGTCTTCATAACGGTAAACTATGGAAGCATTATTCTGAAGATGTTAATAGAGGTAATTTTTACAACACAAACAATAGTACTTCTATACAGTTTGTGTTTAACCCTAAAGTTAGCATGTCTAAAATCTTTAAAACCATAAACTATGAAGGTAGTAACGGTTGGCAAGTGACAAGCTTTAATTCTGATGAAACTGGACCGGATTTGTTGAGCGGCAATTGGTCAAGTAATTTCGACACTGCTAATATAGTTGATAAACCTACAGTGTATAGCTATGATGAAGGAGTTTATACTGAAGGTGGTGTTAAATACAGAGTAGGTTTTAATAGAAAAGAAAACAAATACCACGCTAACCTAGTTAACAACACTCTAGCTAGACAAGAAGAAGTTTTGTTTGGCAATAGTATGACTGGTATTAAAGGTTATTTTTCTACAGTAACAGTATCAACAGATGCAACAACTGATCCAGGTGGATTAAAAGAGCTATTTGCTGTATCTTCAAACTATTCAGAATCATCTTATTAAAATATAAAAATAAAAAAATATGGCAGTACCAATACTAGCGGCCGGATTAATATCAGGCGGAGCATCTATAATTTCAGGTATTTTTGGAGCTTCATCAGCAAGCAAAAGAGCAAAAGCAGCGGCAGCTGATAGAAGAGATAAAGAAAGAAAATTACTAAGCCTAGAAAATAGTCGACAAGAAATAATTAATCCTTATGAAGGTGTTACAGACTTGTCTTCAATGGTTCAAAACCCATACGAAAATCTAGGTGTAGCAACTCAAGCGGCGGAAATGCAAGCTGAACAAGCTGATATATCACTAGCTAACACGTTAGACACGTTGAGAGCTACTGGAGCATCAGCTGGTGGAGCAACTGCTTTAGCTCAAGCGGCTTTACAATCTAAGAAAGGTATATCTGCTAGTATAGAAGCCCAGGAAGCTCAGAACGAAAAACTAAGAGCTCAAGGAGAACAGCAACAACAGCAAATGAGAATGGCTGAAGCGCAAAGATTACAACAGGCAGATGTATCTGGTAAACAATTTCAGTTTGGAGCAAGAGAAAGTAGAGAAGTTGCTAAAATGGATAGATTATCTGCTCAAATATCTGGAGCAGAAGCTAGACAAGCTCAAGCTAATGCAGATAAAACAAGTGCTATAACTGGCGCTGTTGGCGGATTAGTTAGCACAGTTGGAAGTATGTATTCAGCAGGAGCGTTTGGAGGATCTAGTAAGCCGTTTGATACCAGCAAATTTGGCGGAAATACAAGCAAAGGATTTACCGCACCTCCATTTTCTTTTTAATAAATAAATAAAACATGAGTTATAGAAACCCACAACAAGTAGTAGATACTCAAAGCGGTAAAGCTTTCGCAGATTTACAGAAAACAATATCAGGAACTTTCGCTGGTGTAGCTGATACTTATAAAAAAGATCAAGCAGCAGAAGCTGCTAGACTAAATAAAATAGCTGAAAAGAATAGAAAAGCTGCTGAATATTATCAAAAAAAAGAAGATCAGGTTACTGAGGGCTTGGCCAAGCTAAATGCTCAAAATCCGGCTTTAAACATAGGTGAAGAATTTACCGCTGTAATAGACAGGTATAGTGACATAATGGGCATTATACAAAGTGGCGCTGTAACTGATGCTAAAACGATAGCAAAGTTAAGAGCAGAGGCCGCAAGTATATTAGCTATGCCAGATCAAGTAAGAACTAGTATAGAATCTTTTTCTGCTAGTTCAATCGATTTACAGACAATACTAGAACAAAAAGGTAAAATGGGTGGATATGATTTATACTCTAATCCTGAAATGTTGACAGACCTGCAAGTGTTTTTAGATCAAAGACCTGGTCAAAGAAAAATAAAAATAAATAACATTGATGGAGCTTACAGTTCCTCAGTAGAGATTACAGGTGAAGACGGAAAAACTAGAAACTATCCTTTGTCTGTATTACAAAACTTTCTGAGCGGTGGTTCAGATATGATTAGTACTGTTCCTGATCAAACATCTAATCTTGACAACATGTCTAAGATGTTTGTATACGACATAGATGAAGATGGTAAAAAAACACTTAAAGATAATGTTCTAGGAACTGTAACATCTAAACCAGATGGAGCGGGTAATACGGTTACTTACAAAAAAGTTAATAAAAAAGCTATAGAAGAATCTATACAAGCTGAAGTAAAAGGAAATATGGCAGCTATGTCAAACACAGGTAAAGTAGCTTTTTGGAATAATATTCTAGCTGAAAAAGACTCTAGAAATAATATCAAAGAAGGTCAACTTAAAGCAGTGGAAGATGCTAGCACTGAAGAGTTTAACGAAGAGTTTTTTACAGCTTATTCTAATTACTTTTTAAAACGTATACCAGAAAGATTAGAATTATCTAGTGTTAGAACACCAACACCGAAAACTAAAGAAGGCCCTATAGAAACAGGTAAAGATTTTTACGACAAAGTTAGAAAAAATCCTATATCATATCTCCAAGCTTACACTCTAGCAGAACCTGAGTATGATAGAGCAAAAAACACTATCACAATAAAAGCAGAAGATAGACAAGACGATGAAGATAAAGTTTATAACATGAATAATCCTGATGAAAGAATTTCTTTCTACACAAAACTTTTAGAATATTCTCAAGCAGCTAAAGGAGACTCTACAGGTGCCAAGCTAATGAGAAAGCAGTTTGAAGATGCTGTTAGAGCAGGTACTAGTAAAAAGTCTAAATATAGAAAGCAAGAAGCTATAAAAAAGAAAGAAGCTATAAAAAAGTTTCAAGAACAATGGAATAAAAATAATCCAAACAAAAACAAAGAAGATAAAGCTGCTAGATTTAAAAGAATGATGGAAGCATATAGAGAAAGTAGAAGTAGCAACTAAATACATTGTTAAAAATAATTATATAATGGTAAAATACAAACTAGAAGACGGGTCAATAATAGACGTGACTGATTACTCTCAAGACGAAATTGATTTTTTACTAACGCAAAACCCTGGAGCAGAGCTAATAGAGGAAAAAGAAACAGTGGAAAAGCTAAAAGATGTTGCAGTAAAGGATGCAGCTGTAACATCGAAAAATCCGGAGCAAGCATCCGAGAATACGGAATTAGAGCTGGTAGATATTTCTTCGGAATCAGAAGATCCTAAACCTAAAAAATCAGTTAGAGGTCAAGTTAGAGCTAGAGAGCTTAAACGTAGAGATATAGCTATAAAAGAAAAACAAAAACAAGAAAAAGAACAAAGTTTTTTTGATGACATTTTTTCTGATGAACCAGTTTATGATAAAACAGAGTCTTTTAGAAATAAAAGAAATAAAATAAATCAAATAGCGAAAGATAGAGCAGAGCTTGAAAGAAAAGCTACTGTATATTCTTATAACAACATGCCTGGTCTAGAAAGTGTCGCTTACGTTGAAGATCAATTAAAAGAGTTTGATAAAGTCGCAGCTAAAGAGCTAGATATATTAAATTTCGATCCTGAGTTTAAGCTTAGAAATGACGCTATAGAGCAGTTATCTAAAGATACTGGTAGTAATCAAGCGACCGGTGATGGTTTAGAAGATACGTTAAGTGAGTTTAACGTTTTAAATGTTTTTAGAGGTAAAAGTTATTTTAAAGATGTAGAAGCCAGCGAAATAATAGATCTTAATGCAGAAGTTGAAGATGCTGTTGTTTCTAAGTTAGACAACAAACAGTTACAAAAGCTGTCAAAAGGTTTTTATACTTTACAAGAAAAAGAAAACTTACTAAACGAAGTAAAAGCACCCATTGTACAAAATAAAATAAAAGAAATTCAAGACGATGGAGAAGCAGAAATGGTTAAAACAGAAGATCAAATAAATGATTATAAAAAAGCTCAAGAAGCTATTATTAAGTCTTTAAATGTTTTAAAAAGTAACCCAAATATAACTCAAGAAGATGTTAATGAGTATAATTTATTAGTTAATAATTATAAAGACATTGACACACAAATAGAAAACACTGTAAATAATTTTGAATCATACAAAACAAAGTCTTTATCTAAAGTAAATTCTTTAGAGGGTGATTTTGGTATTGATCTAGCTACCGGAGTTATTAACAATAACTTTAAGCTTACTGACAAGGTTGAAAAGTTTAGAGAAAAATTCTCAGGAGATGGTTGGTGGAACGGAACAGCTGATATAATTGGCGGTGAATTAATGCAAGGAGCTTATCAATTAATGAAAAAAGCAAATATAGGTGCTACTACTTGGCTTCTTACAAGCTTTGGTGACGCTTTCCAAGATCAAGACAACTATTCTGATTTCGATGCGTTTAGCGATGTTATTAATAATTGGTCAAATAAAACTATATTAGCTAAGTCTCAAGACGAGAAATTTAAAATAACTAAAGAAGAAGGAGGATTTAAAGAGTTTGACGCTAGAAATTATGCAAAGCTTGGTGTATCTATGATACCTTTTACAGCGCAATTAATAGCCGAGGTTAAAAAAGGCAAATTCACAGGGTTGAGATCTGCTGTAGGTAAAAACTATTTAAAATTAGGTGATAAAAGCAAAGTGCTAAAAGATGCTTCTCAAAAATTAAAAGATAATATTATAATGGCTGACGCTGCTTTTAGGGCCACCATTATGGATAATCAAAAAGAAGGAGAAGCACTTGGTTTAAATGGTTTACAGGCAAGTACTTTTGCTGCTGTCAAATCAGCAACTGAAGCATCTGTTCAACTTATAATGCCTGATACACAGTTTTTAAAAGGAACAACTGGTAAAGCTATAAAAGATGCTTTTGTTGGAAATTTAAAAAAAGTAGCTAATGTAGAAGGAGCTAAATCAGCTGTTAAAGAGTTTTCTACAAATATTTTTAAAGAATATACAGAAGAGCAGGTAAACGCTGCTATGAATCTAGTAACTGATGTTTCTTATGGCTTGGCTCTACCAAAGGCTAGTGAGTTTTTGAACAGTCAAATAGAACTTACGGCAGGTACCTTTATGCTTAGTAGTGGTATGGGTACTGTAGGTGCTAGTAAAACTTTTAGTAATCAGAAAAAATTAATATATAATCAGATACATGATAATATTGCTTCTTTAGATTTAGGTTTAAAGACAATGCAGGAAACTTCTAAAAATTCTGAAAATATAGATCAAATAATCAAAGCCCGTAAGTTTGCTAGAGATATATCTAAAGCTGTAGAATCATCACCTGAAAACGTTACAGCTGATCAAATAGATTTATTGCTAGAAAAACAAAAATTAATAAAGAAAAAGCAAACAACAGATTCTGCTTTCCATCAATCTATTAATAGCAAAATAGAAGAAGTAGATGCTAAAATAGAGAACAGTAGTATAAAAAGAGATGTAGCTGAACAATTTGATAAAGACATTTTAAATGTAGGTAAATCATTAAAATCTATTGGTCAAGAAGTAGATGAAACTGTTGTGCTTGAAGACAACGAAAACGGCTTAGCTAGTGACCAAATGAAAGAGTTTCTTATAAGCACAGGTAAGTCAGAAAAATACGCTGAAGAAAATAAAAACTCGTATGGAGCGTTTACAGTTAGAGATGGTAAAGAAATTTTAGTTGTTAATAAAACATCTGCGCTTAGCGATAGCTTTGTCACTACTGGTCAACACGAGTTTTTACATAAGCTTCTAAAAGCTTCTTTATCTTCAAACCCAGATTTAATAACAAAAGCCGGCGAGTTGCTTTTAAAAGAAATAAAATCTACCGTAAGTGCTGATTCAGAATTAGCAATCCGTATAGAAAGCTACGCTGGAGACGTTGAAATTACTAATGAAAAATTCTTTGAAGAAATTCTTCCTTTATTCTCAGAAGCTTTAAGTAGAAAAGATGTTAAATTAAATAGTTCTAGTTTAAAGAAAATAAGTGATTTCTTTAGACAAGTGTTTCAAAACGTGGGACTAAAGAAAATAAAGTTTGACACATCTGAAGGTGTTGTAAACTTTATAAAAGACTACAATAAAGCATATAGCAAAGGTAAATTTAAAGGTGCTTTAAAAACTTTATCTGAAGGTGATATTAAAAAGAGCGTTGAAATATCTTTAAGTAAAAACAAAGAGCTTGGTAACGAAATAAAAGCGTTAGTTCCTGAAGGTACAACTAAACGTAGGTATGACTCAAGAATAATTGGAGATGTATACGCTAAGTTAGTTCAAGGAAACACCTTAGATGGATTAATAAACGGTCAATTAAACAAGTTTGGAGTTGTAGGTGACAATGTATATGGTAAACCTAAAGATATATTCTTAGAAGACGTTAAAGCACAGTTATACGAAAAAAGTTTAACTAGATTTGACCCTGAGTCTAATGATGATTTAGGTGGATTTGTTGTCAATGAACTTATTAGATATAGAATAGGTGATGTTGTTAACAGATACAAGAAAGAAGCTGGCATAAGCGGTAAGAGTTTAGACGTTGCTGCTGGTGAAGTTGGTTCTGTTCAAGAAATAGCTGACGAATCTACTAGTATAGAAGATCAAATTGATTTAGCAGACACTGAGACTAGGTCTAAAACTAAATTAATAAAAGCAACTAAAGTACTATCAAAAGAACAGTATGATAAAGCTGCTGAGATCGTTAAGGAAAAGGTTAAAGACATCGATCCTAAAAACTTAAGCTACAAAAAAGTAAGTGGTTTTGTTACTGATATAGTTTCTAAGGTTATTGGCGTACCTGCAGGCAAAATAACAGATCCAAAAAAGAATTTATCCAAAGGAGAAACGACTGCTGGTGCGATGTTTATAGAGAACAATATAGACTATATTAGAAAAACACTTCCAAAAGGAGCTGTAACAGAAGCCGCTACAGAAAAATTAATAGGTACTGCTACTGGTGTGCCTAACAGTGTGTTGAAACTTCTTTACGATAAAAATCCTAGAATTAAAAAAGGTGCAGGGTTATCTCCTTGGACTTTAAAAAAGGGTTTAACAAATCAAGATATATTAAATGCTATAGGAAGACCTAAAAGAGCAGACGATAAGAGAATACAAATAGAGCCTAGATCACCTGAAGGTCAAATTATTAAAGGTATATTAAGTATAGTTGATAAGAATATAGCTAATGAATTAGTTAGAACTGTAGATAGTGATTTAACTCTTGAGCAAAAACAAGATGTTGCTGCGGGTAAAAGTGCTACAATGTTTAGTAAAGTGCTAACGGCTAATAGCGCAGAGTTATTAAGTACTTATAATATAGAAGATAGATATAATGGCTTTGACAATACAAATGACATTGACAATTATATAAAAGATATTAAAAGACTATCTAAGGTTTTTAATACAGACGAATTTAAACTGTTTAATTCTACTGTTTTTCAATTCACGAACAAAGTTGTTAAAGATAAAGATAAGCTAAACTACTTAAGAAAAGAATTGGCTAAGCTTAGAGCTGAGGGTATATTAGAGAAAAGAGTTACTGTTGGTAGAACTCCATTTTCTAGGTTTCTTGGAGGTAATGTTGATAAAATAAACAAATCAATAAAAAGTCCAAATAGAATAGAAAAATACAACACAAAACATAGAAAGGTTTTTGTAGATATGTGGGGTAAAATAAATGATGTGTTGTCTGACCCAAAAAGCGAAAACAGAGACTTAGCACTACCTATAATGTACTTCTTAGAAAATGCTATAAATGAAAGAAGTAACCCAATGAGTATGGGCGCAACAGCTATAGCTTCTGCAATTAAAAAAGGAAAAGTTATATGGGATCATTCTTATCCTCAAGCTCAAGTTTATAGACTACTAATGGATTCTATATTAGATCCAAATAAAGATTTTAAACAATCTTTTAATAGAGTATTAAATAATTACAATGTTATAGCTCTTACGAAAGCAGATCAAAAACTAGTTGATGACGCTGGATTTGCTAAAAATCTAGGTGATAATGAGTTATACTGGGAAAGATTAGTAAAAGCTGGCGTTGATTTAAACGATTATCTGTATTTTGGACCAGATGGCAAATCAAACACTACTTTGGCTGATCACTTAGATGTACCTGGTAAAGTTAGCACTTCTTTTAGTAAAGTTAGTAATCTTGACAAAGCTTTTAACGATATATTAGAAAACAAATCAGGTATAGCTAGTAAGAAAAGGTATGGTATTGTTGAAGCTATAACTAAAGGATCTAGTAAAGGTAGATTTAACTTTTTCATACCGCCGTCAGCAGAAGATTTTGTTGGGTTATTATACCCTACTCTTGGTAAAGGAGATATTGGTGACGCTCAAATGTCTTGGTATAAGAAAAACTTAATAGACCCATACGCTGAGGCTATGAATAAGCTTAGTCGAGCTAGGATCTATTTAATGAATAACTATAATTTATTAAAAAAACAACTAGATGTTGTACCAAAAGATTTAGGTAAAAAAGTAAAAGGTACTGATTACACCAGAGAGCAAGCTGTTAGGGTTTATATATGGAATAAACAAAAAATGAATATTCCTGGCATTAGTGATGCCGACGTGAGTGAGCTAGTTAGCTATGTAACAGACGACACTAATCTACAAACATTTGGTGATCAACTAATCAATATGCAGATGGGTGATGGGTACATAAAACCAAAAGAAAGTTGGCCAGCTGGTACTATAACAACAGATATACTTGAAGGATTAAATACTACTAAAAGAGCTAAGTACTTAAATGCTTGGCAAGAAAATGTAGACGCAATATTCAGTGAAGAAAACTTAAACAAGCTACAAGCTATTTATGGGTTAGACTATAGAAAAGCTTTAGAGAACATGCTAAAAAGAATGAAGACTGGTAGAAACAGAAGTTTTCCAGGTGATAGCTTGACTGGTAGAGTTACTGATTGGTTAACTGGTAGTGTTGGTACTATAATGTTTCTTAACACTAGATCAGCAGTGCTACAAACTATATCAGCTATAAACTTTATAAACTTTAAAGATAACAATATACTAGCTGCTGGTAAAGCTTTTGCAAATCAAAAACAATACTGGGCAGATTTTATGAAGTTAATGAATTCCGACTTCTTAAAAGAAAGACGTGGAGGTTTACGTATAAACGTCAATGAAGCAGATATTGCTGATATGGCTAAAAAAGGTGGAGCTAAAGGAGCTATAAGTAAATTATTAGAATTAGGTTTTGCACCCACTCAAATAGCAGATAGTTTTGCTATTGCCTCTGGTGGATCTACTTTTTATAGAAATAGAATCAATACATACTTAAAAGAAACAGACGCTAACGGTAATAATGTATATACTGAGAAACAAGCTGAGAAAAAAGCTTTTGAAGATTTTAGAGAAACAGCTGAAGAATCACAGCAATCATCTAGAGCAGATAGAATATCTCAGCAGCAAGCTAGTCCATTAGGACGTGTTGTATTGGCTTTTGCGAATACACCAGCTCAATATGCTAGAATAATTAAAAAAGCTGCTAGTGACCTTAAAAATGGCCGAGGAGATGCTAAGACAAATATATCTAAGATAATTTATTACGGATTTGCACAAAACCTTATATTTAACGCTTTACAACAAGCTTTATTTGCTGTTGGTTTTGGTGACGAAGAGCCAGAAGATAAAGAGAAAGAGAAAAAATACATAAGTATCGCTAACGGTATGCTAGATTCTATACTTAGAGGTTCTGGTATTGGTGGAGCTGTAGTTTCTGTAGGTAAAAACGCTGTTGTTAAACTAATAAAAGAGTTAGATAAAGATAGGCCTAAGCTTCAAAACATTGCGTCAGAAGTGTTAAAAATATCACCTCCAATTTCAGCTAAGTATTCAAGACTTGTTCAAGCAGGTAAATCATACGATTGGAACAAAGACGAAATGAAAGAAAAAGGTTTAAGCTTAGACAACCCTGCTTTTCTAGCTGGTGGTAATGTTTTATCCGCTCTTACGAATATACCTTTAGATAGAGCTATTAAAAAAGCTAACAATGTTGTTCAAGCTACTTCTCAAGATTTAGAAACTTGGGAACGTATAGCTCTGCTTGGTGGTTGGCAAGCCTGGGAGTTAGGTATTAAAGAAGAAAAGAAAAAGAAAAAGAAAAAAGGTAGATTAAAATCTGGAAAAATAAAAACTAGAAAATTAGATATTTAAGTAAATGCTATGAGTAAGATAAGTGATCACATAACCTTAAGCGAAGGAGTGAACTCCTACACGGCTAAGAGAAAAGGTATAGAAAATATACCTGATGAGTACCAGATAACTAATATGTATATACTAGCTCACAAAGTATTTGAGCCTTTACGTGAATGGGTTGGTGGACCTATAAAAATAAATTCTTTTTTTAGATCACCTGAATTAAACAAAGCTATTGGCGGAAGTTCTAAATCACAACATTGCGAAGGTAGAGCTATGGACATAGATGATGTCTATGGTCACAAGACTAACGCTGAGATGTTTGAATATATAAGAGAAAATTTAGACTTTGATCAAATTATATGGGAGTTTGGTAATGATGAAAATCCAGACTGGATCCATATAAGCTACTGCTCAACAGATGAGAATAGAAAAAGATGTTTAAAAGCTTACAGAGAAAAAGGTAAAACAAAATACAAAGTTATATAATGGGCACAGAACTTTCAGAAAAATCAAAAGTTTCTTTAGATATAAAAGCGGTTATTGGGGCTGTAGCTGGTATTATTTCAATAGCAAGCGTGTGGTTTACGCTAACAGCGGAAATAGCACAACTAAAGCTAGACATAGTTAGAATGCAAGATGCTGTAAAGCTAAATGAAGAGTTTAGGATTAAATGGCCTAGAGGTGAAATGGGTGCATTACCTGATGACGCTAAACAAGATTTAAAGATAATATATCTACAAGACGATGTTAATCAATTGAAGTACATTGTTAAAGCACTCGAAATAGATAATGCTAAAAAATAAAAGAATTATAAATTAAAAAACAATAAAACAATGAAACCAAGTCCAAAAGATAGAAAGTTCTGGGATAATGAAGCTAGATTAAAAGCTTTAGGCAAAGGAATGAACAGTCCATTTAAAATGGCAGACCTAAGCGGTGATGGTAAAGTCACCAAGAAAGATGTTTTAATTGGTAGAGGCGTTATTGATAAAGATGGTAGCCCGTTAAAAGCTTCTTGCTGGTCAGGTTACGAAGCTAAAGGTAAAAAGAAATCTCCAAGCGGTAAGAAAACTAAAGGAGGTAATACTAAAATGGTAAATAACTGTGTTAAGAAATGATAGAAAAACTAAAAAAAGAGTGGAACTCATTGATGTATTCTTTGATGTTCAAAAAGAAAAGGAATAAATAAAATGGGCGTACCATACCCAAAATTCCTGTAACCAGAAAGGGCCCTCATATTGAGAGCCCTTTTTTAATTACACAAACTGGTGTGTATAGCATAATGCTTATATGTATAGATTATTTAATTTTTTATACCTATTTGCGATCGTATGTATCAAAAAGTCATAACTTTTAGCCTTTAGTAAACATATATGCTTACTTTTGCTTTATATTGTAAACGTATACGCTTACTTTTGCTATTTGAATTTATCTAGCAAAACTTAAATAAGACTAAGCACTATTTAAGTTTATCCATCACAAGCTAAACAATCTTCACTCATAGCGTTAGCTGCGATATCTCCACGTAGAACACTTTCAGTTCTAGTATAGTACAAAGTCTTAACGCCTTTTTTCCAAGCATCGAAATGAACTTTGTTAAGCCACTTCGGTGTAGCCTCAGAA
>Ga0209533_1002440_pt1 | contig 16875 bp, 15 predicted proteins | sample COG_04_FD_184748 | JGI IMG/M metagenome (GOLD analysis project Ga0209533, IMG submission 184748) | Pelagic Microbial community sample from North Sea - COGITO 998_met_04 (SPAdes) (version 2) | ecosystem: Environmental > Aquatic > Marine > Neritic zone/Coastal water | place: Helgoland, sampling...
CGATCCGTTCGGCCCTGTCTTCGTTCTCATCTCGTATCCTTTCTAGGACTACGATGAACCTAAAACTCTCGCTAAGCAAAACTGCCGCTCTGTCTCAAAGCCCGTGACGGGATACAGTTCGGACTTAGGCTTTTAACGCGCCATCGACGACGAATTCGTGCCCGGAGCAATGGCTCGAGTCGTCGGAAGCTAGAAACATCACCATGCGCGCAACTTCTTCGACCGTGCCTTGCTTGCCAAGCGGGACACGCGCATCTCGTTCCTCAGGACTTTGATCTAAGGCGTCCATCATCCGCGTTTCGATCAAGCCGGGATGAACAGAATTGATGCGCACGCCAAAGGGAGCAAACTCCAAAGCTGCGGATTTGGTGAGACCCCGAACGGCCCACTTCGTTGCGGAATATGCAGGCGCGCGAGGTGTGCCGGCCAAACCTGCGATCGAAGACAGGTTGATAATACTGCCGGCTCGTTGCGTTTTCATAGTGGGGATGACGCTGCGGATACCGAGGAAGGTTCCTGTTTGATTGATGGCGACAACCCGATCCCAAGTCTCCAAGGACGTCTCTTCCAAACCAACTACGTCAAAAATGCCCGCGTTATTGACTAGGACATCGATTCTACCGTGATCTGAAAGGATCTTGGAGAGAACCCGATCCCAATCGCGTTCTTGCGAGACATCTTGCAGCATGAATTCACATGAGGCTCCGACGCTTTCAGCCACGTCTTTACCAAGCTCTACGTCGATATCCGTGATGATGACAGTTGCTCCAGCTTTGGCAAACAGCGAGGCTTCAGCTGCCCCCATGCCACGCGCACCTCCAGTGATCATCGCGACTTTGCCATCAAGACGGTTCATCGGGATAGGCGCTTTGCGAGTTGCAGGGCCAAAAGCCGTGAGAAATACCGCGCTTGACTGAGGTTTCCGCCAGTAAACCACAAACCTTCTTGAGCAGTCTCGACCCACATGTTGCGTAGCTCGCCGATCCAAGGACCGGGATCCCCTTTCGTGCCAGATCCGTACCCCCAACAAGGGCCCACACGTTCGGCCGTCTCGGGGTCTATCAACGCTGAGACCCAATCCGTCATTCCGCCATAACCCGTCGCGTAAACGATAGCATCGGCTTCTAGGCAATCACCATTTTCCAAGTGTAGCGCGCTCGCTGACAGATGGCTGACCCCTTGGCCTGAGCGTATTTTGATGCGCCCATCCATCACCATTTCTGCAGCACCGACATCAATGTAATACCCCGAAGCGGTTCTGCGGTATTTCATCCCCAGCCCTGTGCCATCCTCTGCAAAATCCAAATTGAAACCCGCGCCGGTTAGATTCGCATAGAAATCGCGGCGCTCTTCGCGAATGCCGTCCCACAGGGGTTTATGTCGTTGTTCTAAAAGGCGCAAAGGCACGGCGGCCTGTAGAATGTCCGCCTTGTCTGTGGTGATACCTTTGGCGACGGCCTCGGCGGAGTAGAGCGTGCCGAGAATTTTCTCGCAGTAATCGTCTTGGCGCACCACAAGCGAAGACGAGCGTTGCAACATGGTCGGGTTTGCCCCGTTTCGCACTAAATCAGAAGCGATATCGTGGGCCGAGTTATTGGCCCCAACTACAATGACATTCTTGCCTTTGAACTGCGCGCCGTCTTTGTAGGCACTGGAGTGAAACTGCGTGCCTTCGAATGTACTTTTTCCACGAAACTCTGGAGCCTTCGGGAAACCGGAAAGGCCAAGCGCCATCACGATATGTGTCGGTGTCACGGTGATCGCTTTCCCATTGCGGGTCAGCTCCGCCGTCCAACTTTGGGTATCCTCTTGAAACGTCGCTTTCGTTAACTCTGTGCTGTTCCAAATGTTCAGATCCAGCTCTTTGGCGTAATCTTCCAGCCAATCGCCCATCTGATCTTTGGGGGTGAAGGTGGGCCAGTCGTCGGGGAACGGTTTGAACGGCATGTGATCGTACCAGACAGGGTCGTGCAGTACGAGGCTGTCATAGCGCGAGCGCCACTGGTCCCCGACATTTGGGTACTTGTCGACGATAAGGTAAGGCAGGCCCAGATCAGACAGTTGCGCGCCAAGAGCAAGCCCGCCCTGACCGCCACCAACCACCAGAACAAACGGATCGGATGCATCTCGCGGGGGTGCGGGCGACAAAGAGCAGAGCATCGTAAATAGCTGCGCACATCGCCCATCCTGCATACGGATATATCCGCGCCCCGGCCCATCCTTGGTTTGGAACTGAAAGAAACCTTCTTCTCCACTCGCTTCATCTTCAGGCTTGGCGTTCTGAAAGCCAGCTGCAGGCCCGCATTTGGCAGCGAAATCTGCGATGGCAGATTGACCTTCAAGCGTCTGAAGCGTCCAGCCAAAAGGCAGGTAGTCACGCCAAAAACCGCCTTCGATGAACAGCTTGGACACAGCCTCGCCATCTCCGCGCGCGCTGCATTTAGCAAATGTATTCAGCCAATTTGCTATTGTGTTCATGTCAAATGCCCTGTTCTGCAAACTCTTTCAGCGCCGCTGGCTTTGGTGGAACGACAAGCCCCGCCTCGCTCGGCAGTCTGACCCGCCCGTTTTTAATCACAACGACATCGCCGCAAAGATCGGTCCTGAGCGCGTTGTCATTGACATCAATCTCGCAGAACGACGCATCCCCCACCGCAGCACTGATCGCAAGGGACGCCATTTGCCCAATGGCCGCGCCCATGAAATGCGGCCAAATCAGAACGTCGTCCGGCACCGCTTTGGCGAGATCCAGCGCGCCCGAAACGCCGCCCCATTTCGCCACATCGGGTTGCAAAACACGCATGCCAACATTCGTCATGGCCATAAATTCATCAATGCCATAAATGTTCTCGCCCCCAGCAAGCGGGATCACGGTTGTCTTGGCCAATGCTTCCCATTCCGCTTTCGGTGCATCAGCCCGTAGAGATTCTTCGGCGAAATAGGGTGCATAGTCTTCGATTTGCTGCAAAGTTTCGATCGCTTGATCCAACGTCCAGGATTGGTTGCTATCCACCATGATCCGTGCGCCGTCTGCCGCCAGTTGCGCTGCGCGGGCGACTATCTCGGAGTTTCCATGCTCTTCAAAGCCGATCTTCAGTTTGAAGTAAGTTTGGCCCAGTTCTGCATGCTCCGGAATGAGCCTTTCGAGATCGCAGGCGTTGATTGACGTTGCATAGGACTGGGCGGATGCGTGGGGCAGGCCCATAAAGTCAGCGAAGGACACGCCTGCACTGCGCAAGGCTAAATCCCATAAAGCCGTGTCGATGCCCGCCAGGATATGTTCAAACACCTGCACTTGGCCGACATGCAAGAAGAACACCGACAGTTTGTGGCGCAGAGCGTCTTGTACCTCTCTGGGATCGTTGAACGTGAAATCCTTCAGATGATCCGCAACAACGTCCTGAATGATATGCGCTTTGTGAATATTGGCGCGCGCCGGGAAGTTCGCCCAGACTTCGCCCCAACCGTAGCATCCGGCGCTGTCCTCAATCCGCACCAAAAGGGCAGGGCGCGTGGGCATTGAGCCAAGCGCCATTTTCGGGGATACACCACCGTGTGCCCTGATCGGGAAGACCTCAATTTTATTGAGTTTTATGGCGCGGTTGAACTGCATGCTACCACGAGATGTAGGCAGAGTGTTCAGAGGTGTAGAAGTTCACAGCCGTTGGCCCTACCGAATAAGCGCCCACGCCGGAATTTTTGATCCCGCCAAAGGGCATGTTGTTGTCAGGCACAGTGCCGTGATTGACGTGGATCATGCCGTTCTGGCTTTCAGCCAAAAACCTTTGGATCAGATCGTTGCGGTTGGAGAACAGCGAAGAGGTCAGACCAAATTCGGTGCCATTCAGCATCTCCATCGCCTGATCAAACGTGTCGTATTCTAACACGGACAGAACAGGGCCAAAGATCTCTTGCTGACCTGCGATTGAGTCATGCTCAACATCACTCAAAATCGTTGGCTTGTAGAAATAGCCATCGCTTGGGTCACCTAGAGGTTCGCCGCCCGCAAGTGGTTTGGCCCCTTCCGCAATGGCTTTTTTGGTGACGTCGCACACGTCATTCCAATGCGGTAAGTTGCACAAGGGACCGATATCCGTGCTCTCTTCCATGCCGGACCCTAGCTTCATAGCATCCGCTTTAGCGACGAAGATATCTTTGGCTTTGGCTGCCAAATCCTTGTGCACAATCACGCGGCTGATCGCGGTGCAGCGCTGGCCAGATGTCATAAAGGCTGCGCCCATAATTTGCGTGATCGCATTTTCGAGATCGTCACTGTCGTTCAAAATTGCGCCGTTCTTGCCGCCCAATTCCAGTTGCACAGGGATCAGGTTTTGCGCGGCAGCGGCATAGACCAACTTGCCTGTCGGGACTGATCCGGTGAAGCTCACGCCATGCACATCGCCGCTGGCGACGACGTCACTTGCCGTGCGGCCAAAGACCATGGCGACTTGGATCAGGTTCTTTGGAAAGAACTCTTCTGCGATCTGCGCCAATAGAAAGTTTGCGGCAGGTGTGAACTGCGAAGGCTTCATGATCACGGCATTGCCAAAGGCAAGTGCTGGGCAGATTTTGCGCATTGGCGTGGAAATCGGGAAATTCCATGGGGAAATGCAAAAGATGACTCCGCGCGGACGGCGCAAGATTTGGTTTGAAAAACCAGCCCGCCCCGAAGCGATTGCCATTGCGCCCATCCGCGCTGCTTCCCCGACGGAAAACCGCCCCTCAGCGCAGGATTTCATCGTTTCGCCTTTCGATTCGCGAAACAATTTGCCTTGCTCCAGCGTTCCAGCGGTGGCTAGCTCATCCGCGCGCGCCTCAACGGCGTCAATGAATGCGTTAAGGCGTTGAGAGCGTTCTAAACCCGGGACTTTTGCCCATTCGGCTTGGGCCGCATTGGCTTGTTCAATGACACGGCCCAACGCGTCCGGTGACATGATGCCGTAACGGCCGACATTCTCGGATGGGTTGGCCGGGTTGACGGTCTCGAAGGCATCATCGCCTGCGCCAAATTCATATCGAAAGCCCATGGCTTACCCCTTTTTCTTTTGCATGACACCGCGGGCTGCTTTTGCAATTGCGACAGCGTCCAGATCAAATTTGTTCATTAGATATGGCGTGGTGCCGCCTTCGCAAAAGCGATCTTGAATGCCGACGCGCTTGAAGGGCAGGCCAACGCCTTTGTCCATCAACACTTCGGCCACGGCGGAACCAAGACCGCCAATGATGCTGTGATTTTCTGCAGTGACGATAGCGCCTGTGCTGGCCGCACTTTCTAAGATCAGCCCCTGATCTATGGGTTTGAGTGAAGCCATGTCGACCACGCGCGCCTCAACCCCTTCGACGGCTAAGGTGTGGGCGGCCTGCAACGCTTCACTCACACATAGCCCTGCTGAGATAATCGTTAAATCGCGCCCCTCACGGCGGATCACGCCTTTGCCAATTTCAAGGGACTGAGGCTCAATCGCGTCGGGCGTGGTTTCGGGCCGTTTCATACGTAGATAGGCAGGTCCGTCCCAGTCGAGCGCCAGTTTAACCATTGCAGCGTGATACTCTGGCCCGGAAGGTTCAAAGATCGCCATGTTGGGAACAGCGCGCATGATGGCGACGTCTTCAATCGCCTGATGCGACACTCCAAGCAAGGTGGCGACACCCGGCAGGAAACCTACAATTTTGACAGGCAGGTTAGGGTAGGCTGCTTGCATGGTGATCTGATCCAGCACACGTTTGGTAATGAAGGCGCAGAAGGAATGGCAGAACGGAATTTCGCCAGAACGCGCCATGCCACCAGCCATCCCAATCATATTGGCCTCGGCAATACCGACATTGTGGAACCGGTCCGGCAGTTCATCACGAAAGCGGTCGGTTTCGGTGGGGGTGACAAGGTCAGCGCAAAGAGCAACGATGCGGGGATCATTGTGTGCGGCGGCGAGCAATGCATCTCCATATGAACGGGGCAAGGGCTTGAACGAACGATTGATGAAATCGGCGGCTTCAAGCTGCGTGAGTGTGTCGCTCATAGCTGGGCCTCTAGTTCTGCACGGGCAGAGGACGCTACCTCCGGTGGGAAACGTAGTTGGTGGAACATCAGACCTTCGAGTGATTCCACACCTTTACCCATGAGCGTATTCGCTTTGATAAAGCTGGGCTTGCCTTTGGTCTCGCGCGCCACGTCATAAGCCGAGAGCAGGGCGCTCAGGTCGTTACCATCCACCTCTTGGCAAGCAAAACCAAAGCTCTCCATCTTGTCCATCAACGGGTCGAGCGACATCACCAAGTCCATGGGACCTTCTGATTGAACAAAGTTGTAATCCACGATGAAACAGAGGTTATCTAGGCCACGCGCCCCGGCTAGCATTGCTGCCTCCCAGATCTGGCCTTCTTGCATTTCCCCGTCGCCAACGATCACGTAAAATCTGCTAGCGCGCCCTTGGCGTTTGGCGGCGATCGCGCAGCCAATGGCTACAGAAAGTCCCTGACCAAGTGAGCCGCAAGTTGCCTCAACAAAAGGGCCCATACGCTCAGATGAATTAATTTCTAGCGTTGATCCATCGGTAACGTAGGTTTTCAAATCATCAACGGGGAAAAAACCACGTTCCGCCAGCGTGGCATAAAAGATGGCAGTGTTGTGGGCTGTCGTCAGAAAGATGCGATCACGGTCTGGCCACTCTGGGTTGGTGGGGTCCATCGTTGCTTCAGCAAAATAGAGTGAGGTGAAAATGTCCGCCGCACCTAAGCCCTGCTGCACATATCCTTGACCCGAAGGCGCAACCATATCCACCACGTGCAAGCGCAAACGGGTGGCAATGCTTTCAAGGTCTTTTACATTGTGTTTCGCATTCATTGCAAAGCCGTGCTATTCTCTAAAGGTATAAACCTTTGTACCTATGAGTGGGGGGATATTGTCAATATGAATCTTCAGGCGATGAAACGACAAGCCGTTCCTCTGCATGCAGAAGTGGCGGAAGTGCTGCGCCATCAAATCCTGTCTGGCGATTTGCCAGCGGGGACCAAACTGCCAGCCTTGAGTGCCTTGACAGAAAAGCTTGGCGTGGCGCGGATGACAATCGTTCAAGCGATGAATGCGTTGGAGGACGAAGGTCTGATCGAAAAGCACTCAGGACGTGGGACGTTCGTGAAATCGGTCAAATTGCCAGATCGACACACGATGCAAATGCAAGCGGAGCTATCACAAATCTACGCAATGGTTGATCAGATGGAAGTGTCTGTCCGGCAGGGTGAGGCAGTCATCGAAAAAGGTGAGGATGGGCGCTATTTCAGGGTAATGAACCGCATCCACGCTCGATCAGCGAAGCCTTTTTGTCAGGTCAACATTAGATTAGACGATGCGATTTTTGACCGCGCCCCAGACAGATTTGCGACAGAAATTGTAGTTTCTGTTCTAAAAGACCTCGGCATCTCGGTGGAAAAAGCGCGTCAGAAAGTAACGATTTCCTATGCGGATTTCACGATGGCCCAGGCGCTTGATATCAAGGTGAATTCGGCCGTATTCCGGGTCGTTCGTGAGTTTATGGATGTGGACGACAGCCTGATTTACTCTGCAACGCTTTTCTACCCGGGTGACTTGCTTGAGTTTGAGATGGAATTTTCGCCTGACTAATGCCAACGCGCATAATGCTTGACTCTTGGTTAGATATTTCAAAAGGTATGTACATCTAGACCATTGATGGCCGTTAAGGCTTGGGAACGGAGCGGGGAGGGCTTCTTGATGAAATTGATGAAAACAGTAGTCGCGGGTTTTGCAGCACTTGGACTAAGCGCTGGTGCCGCACTGGCGGAATGGCCAGAAAAACCGATTAACGTTGTTGTGTCTTTCAAGGCGGGTGGCAATGCGGATATCACCGCACGGATCGCGGCGGAAACGTTTAGCAAAGAATTAGGCGTACCGGTTAACGTAGTGAACAAACCCGGTGGTGCTCATATTCCAGCGGTCATGAGCGTCAAAGAAGCACCTGCTGACGGCTACACTATTTTCCAATTTGCGCCGCCGAGTTTCATGGTTGTGCCGTTGACCCGCGCTGTACCTTACAGCCCGATGGACGACTTCGTTCCGCTCTGGGCGGGCGCTTTTGCGACGAATGCTCTTTATGTGCGCGCGGACAGCCCCTACACCACGTTTGAAGAGTTCCTTGAGGGCGCCAAAGCCAACAAGCTGACAATTGGCGTTAACAATCTTGGCGCGCCGCCCAATTTGAGTGCAGTTCAGCTAGCGAGCGAATTCGGTTTGGAATTCAAAACGCTCGCCCTGAAGACTGTTCCTGCATCGATCGCAGGTTTGGTCGGTGGGCAAGTTGACGTTGCCGTCGGTCAAATCGCTACGATCAATGCGTTTGAGGGTGAAATTCGCCCGCTGATTATTCTCGACAACAACCGTGTGCCTGCAATGGAAAAACACCTTCCTGGCGTGCGTACTGTTGGGGAAGCGTTTGAGGGCAAGCAAGCTGGCGCGTGGGTCCGTGGTGGTTGGGCTGTGAAAGCCGGCACGCCACAAGAGATCATCGACAAGCTGGTTGCTGCATCAGCAGCCGTCGGTACGGATGAGTTTATTGCAGGCCTGCCAGCCGGCATCGACTGGAAATTCGTTCAAGGCCCCGAAGCTGTTGGCAAAGAGTTGCAGGTCGGCATCGATCTCTACTCGCCTATCCTCGATGGGCTTGGCCTGCTGCACAAGTAGCATGCCCGATTACGAATTGCGCCGAGCGAGGTCTCTCGCTCGGGGCGTTTTGAGACTAGGATCACCATGCTCAGCCAAAAAACAGCCAACCTTGTATTCATCACCGCAATTCTCATCGCCAGTGCATATTTTGCTTGGGTCGCTGAAGGGTTTGTGACCTCGGGCTTATTGGCGAGCTCTGGATTGCCTTCCAAGTTTTTTCCGCAGCTTATGCTGGCACTGATGGCCCTCTGTGCAGGGCGGGTTGGATACCTATACCTCGTGCGTGGACATGCTGGTGAACCAGAACTAGCGAACGTTTTTGCAAGCGCGACTGAAGCGCGACAAGGCCTTTCAATGCTTGCCGTCGCGGTGCTTTGCTACGCAATTTGGCGCAACTTTGGTTTTGCTCCGATGGCGGTCTTACTCGGCCCGATCAGCTTGCTTGTGATGGGTGTGCGAAATCTTTTCATTTATATCACCGTCCTTGCGTTGACCGCGTTCATCACGGCCGTCTTTATCTACGGCCTTGGTATTCAACTGTTGTGATTGACGATGATTGATAGTGCCGCTCTTATTTCAGCCCTAGGATTGCTGGCTGATCCGTTAACAATGCTATTGCTGGTTGTTGGCATTGTCCTCGGTCTGATTATCGGGATTTTGCCGGGATTGGGACCGCCTATCGCGATTGCGTTGGCTCTGCCATTCACCTTCTACATGGACCCTGTACCATCAATGGTCTTGTTGCTTGGGATTTATTCAGCTGCGATTTACGGCGGATCGATTTCCGCGATTGCGGTCGGAATTCCCGGAACAGGCGCAGCCATTGCGACAGTGCAAGACGGGCATAAGATGTTCAAATCAGGCCGAGGCGGCGAAGCGCTCGGCTTCTCACTAACTGGTTCCATTATAGGCGGGTTGTTCAGCGCGGTTTGTTTGGCTTTGATCGCGCCATTGCTTGCGGATTTAGCTGCTAAATTTGGACCACGAGAGTACCTCGCAATCTCTGTCTTTGGCCTTGTTGTTGTCGTGCGTGTCGCAGGTCAGAGCCTGTCGAAAGGGTTGCTAATGGGTGCGCTCGGGCTATTCCTCACCACTTGGGGGTTAGATGAGCTGAACGGGACTGAGCGGTATACTTTTGGCAATTATCACTTCTATGAGGGCCTGCCACTTGTCCCATTCTTGGTTGGCTTATTTGCGGTGTCCGAGGTGTTGATCGGAGCGGAGCGCGCAGCGCAAAGGGTCGATTTTGACGCTGCCAGTCTGAAGGTCAAGCTCCCCGGTTTGAAGACTTTGGTGCGTATGAAAGACGTGATTATGCGTTCGTCGATCATCGGCACTGTCATTGGCATCATCCCCGGCGAAGGGGCTGCTGTAGGCGCGTTCTTCGCCTACTCAGAAGCGAAACGCCGCTCGAAAGAGCCGGAAAAATACGGCACGGGCATACCTGAGGGGATCGTCGCGCCAGAGACCGCGAATAACGCAACAGTGGGCGGCGCGCTCGTGCCAACCTTGACGCTCGGCGTGCCGGGATCGCCCGCCGCAGCGGTCTTGCTGGGGGCACTTTTGATCCAAGGGCTCACGCCGGGTCCAAAACTCTTCTCGGAAGAGCCGGATCTGATGTATGCGATCTTTATTGGACTGTTTTTGATCAACATCTTGATGCTTTTCATAGGCTTGATCGCGATCCGCTTTGCCGCGCAACTGATCCGCGTGCCAACCTCTGTGATCGTGCCGACTGTTCTATTGCTTAGCTTTGTTGGAATTTACTCTGTTTCTAATTCCTTCTTTAATGTCGGCGTGCTGCTTGGCGCGGGCATCCTCGGCTATGTTGTGCGCAAGCTGGGCTATTCCATTGCGCCGCTTTCTATCGGATTTGTCTTAGGGCCGATTTTAGAGAATGCTTTGCGTCAGTCGCTCACCATCGCAGATGGGTCTGTCTTGGAATTCTTCAACACTCCGATCGGCTTGACGATCTATGCAGCGCTCGCGCTTACTATCCTTTGGGGACCGCTTACGGCGAGGTTCAAAAAATGACTAAGCAACCGAATATCCTAATCATCTATGCAGACCAAATGCGCTATGACGCTATGGGGTGTTCTGGCAATCGTGTTGTTAAGACCGCCAACATCGACCGCTTGTCAGCGGAGGGCGTGCATTTTGAGGAAGCCTACACCAGCTATCCAATTTGTTGCCCGTTTCGCGCTTCCGTTCTGACAGGCAAATACGCGCAAGGGCATGGTATGATCCAAAACCATTTCCCTTTGCGGGGCGATCAAGGGTTTCTTGCAGAGTACATGCGAGACGCTGGTTATCAGACCGGATACGTTGGCAAGTGGCATCTAGAAGGCGGGCCAAAACCCGGATTTGTTCCGCCAGAGCGCCGTTTTGGTTTTGAGCATTTTGTCGGCTTCAACAGGGGCCATGATTACCAATCCTCAATCTATTACGATGACGCAGGCCAAGCTTACCACTCTGCGCGTTACGAACCTGACTATCAAACCGATCAGTTCATGGAGTTTGTGGCGGCAGCTGCAAAAAAGGACGCGCCTTTCTTTGGTTATCTTAGCTACGGCCCGCCACATTTTCCGATGGATATGCCCGATCACTTGCGGCGTATTTACGACCCCGACGACGTGCTTATGCCGGCGGGCGTACCCGATGCTGCGCTACAAGCCGAGGTGCAAAAGCACCGCACGGATGTGCTTTGCGGCGGCGATCCTCGGTCGGGTCATAAGAGCCATGCTTCGCATGAAACCAAGCCCGTGGGGGAAGTAGAAACGGAGGCCGAAATCCGTGAGTTCATCGCTGAATACTACGGGATGATCCACAATATCGACTGGAATTTCGGCCGTATTCTGAACCAGCTTGATGCGCTTGGTATCGCGGAGGACACGATGGTGATTTTCCTGTCTGACCATGGCGACATGTTGGGCCAGCACGGATCGTTCTGTGGTATCAAGAACCAAGCCTACCGCGCGGCGATGCATGTGCCGTTGATTGTACGCTATCCTGCAAGGTTCAAACCGCACCGTTCGGAAGCGATGATCGATGTCGGCGTTGATATGATGGCGACGCTGTTCGATCTGATAGGCATCGACATGCCAAAGGGGCGCGACAGTCAAAGTTATTTGCCCGCGCTCGATGGTGCCTCAAGGGATCACCGCGTCGCAATTTGGTATCAGGTGTTCCGCCAGACGGGCGGCAATCCCATCGAATACACGCCTTATGCAGAGCGGGGTATTCGCACAAAAGATTGGCTCTATATGCGCCGCAAAGACCACCGCGCCTATCTGTTTGATCAGCGTGCCGATCCTGATGAGCAGTGCAATCTTGTCGATGACCCCGTCCATGCAGCAATGATGGACCAATTCGATGCGCAGCTTGATGCGCATATGAAAGCAACGGGCGATGATTGGGACATGGCCGCAGATTTTCCGCCGCCAGATTGGGTGACGCACGCGGATGCAAAAGAGCATCTGGAAAACGTTTTGCTCCCCAACGCCATTCACGTTCCTTGAGGTATTTATGCTCCTAACCGGTCCGCGCAGTTTTGACCCTGCGCCCTTTGACGACATCAGTTATGATCTGTGCACGCGCCGCGACGACGTCGTGATAATGAGTGCGGATCTCAGTAAGTACTGCCAAGTTGTACGTGTGAAGAATGAATTGCCGCGCCAGCATCTTGATGTCGGCATGGCAGAACAAAACTTGCTATCTGTTGCGGCAGGCGTCGCCAAAGGTGGGCTGATCCCTGTGGCCACCTGTTTTGCTTGCTACATCACGCGCCGCGCCTACGATCAGATGATGATCTGTATGGGCACGGGCTCGGGCCCAGGAACTAATCAAAAGACAGGCCCAACCAATATTGCCATCGGCTTCACGCCCGGCATCTCCAACCCCGCGCGTATCCACCATCAAGCTGCCGAGGACCTCGGCATGGTGCGCGCCATTCCCAATGCGAGGGTGATTGACCCGGTTGACTCTACGGATTTTCGCGCAGCTTTGGACGCCGCCGTCGATCTGCCCGGCCTCACCTATATTCGCGGTCATCGGGGCGACACCCCGCGCATTCTCGACCCTGAGAAGTTCACTTTTGAACTGGGTAAAACTTATAAACTGAAACAGGGCAAAGGCATCGGCATCATCGCGACAGGGCATGGCACGCAATGGGCGCTGGAGGCCTCTGATATCTTGACGGATCGTGGCGTTGAACACTCCGTCTTGCACGTGCCCACGATCAAACCAGTGAACGAGAGTGAAATCGCTGAGTTCGCGTTCGCGCATAATCAGATTGTCACGATTGAGAACCATCAGATCGTGACAGGCCTTGGCTCGCTTGCGAGCGAAATCGTCTCGGACATCGGGGGCGGGCCGCGCATCACGCGGCTTGGTCTGCCAAACCGCTGGGCACCGGGGGGCACGATGGATTTTATCCGCGGTCAACTTGGTTTGGACGCTGAAACACTGGCAACCCGCATTGCGGGGGTGGCAAAATGAGGCGCAATCAAAGCATCCTTGATCTGGAAATCATCGCCGTCAAAATCCGCCGTAATGTGTTGGAGATTTGTCGGCAACGGGGTGGCTATGCCGCGCAAGGGGTGGCTTTGGCAGACGTTACTGCTGCGCTCTATTTCGACGAGATGCGCCCTGACAGCGAGGGCTGGTTTCACGATCGCTTCGTGCTGTCTAACGGGCATGACGCGATTATGACCTATGGTGCTCTGGCTGAGACGGGCCACTATACGATTGAGCAATTGCGCACTTATAACGAGGATGGATCGCAGGTGGATCAAAGCCCAATTGAGGGTCAGTTAGGGTTCGAGATCACTGCTGGATCACTGGGGCAGGGGCCGTCTCAAGCGGCAGGTCTGGCCTGGGCGCTGCGCCAGCAGGGGTCTGATAAGCGCGTCTACTGCCTGTTTTCGGACGGTGAATTGCAGGAAGGCAATGTGTGGGAGGCAGCCATGTTCGCCGCACACCAAAAGCTCGATAACCTATGTTTCATCGTGGACAACAACGACATGCAGGCCTCAGGGCGTGCTGTTGATGTCTTGGGGGTAGAACCCGTTCCAGAGAAGTTTGAGGCCTTTGGCTGCAAGACCCGTCGGATTACGGGAACAGACATGGCTGAGTTGCTGGATACGTTTGATGAGGCGCGCGCGACCAAAGGCCAACCCTATGTCATGATCTGCGACACGCGCCTTTGGGATGGCATCGACTGCCTGCAACAAGCGTTACCGATGGCGCATTATACAGCGAAGGCGGCCGTTGATTGGGACGAAGGCTTAGCAGAAATCACAGCAACACTCAGCGCTCTGGAGGCACGCCGCGATGGTTGATCCCGCGCTGGAAAACAAGATTGCGGTTATAACTGGCGCAGGACGCGGGATCGGGAAATCAACTGCGTTGCTTTTCGCCAAAGCGGGGGCAGACATTGCGATTTGTGCGCGATCTAAAGCTGACTTGAGCGAGGTTCGAGGTGCGATTACAACGCTTGGGCGGCGCTGTTTCGCTGGGCTTGTCGATCTGGGCAACGCTGCTGAAACGGAGACGTTCTGCAAAGATGTCGTGAAGGAATTTGGCGCGGTCGATATAATCGTTAACAACGCAGGGGCCTATCTTGAACGGGGTGCGTTTGAAGCGTCCGATCCGGACCTTTGGTGGAAAACAATGGAGGTCAACGTGCGCGGGCCGTATCTCATTACCCGTCATTTGATCGCGGATATGCGCAAGGGCGGCAAGATCATCAACCTGACCTCTGGAAAAGGCTATGCGGCAGGGGCCAACAGCAGTGCTTATCACGTCTCGAAGGCTGCATTGAATATGATGACAGACGGGCTTGCCAATGAGTTATGGGCACGGGATATTGATGTGAATTCTCTAGTCCCTGGGCCAACCGCTACTGCAACGTTCCAGAATGCCAGTCCGGCTGACGCGAAATCGCCTGAGGATTTTTTAGCACAAGGTTCCGAAGCCCTGCCAAAGGGATTGCCTGCGTGGGAGCGTGTGAAACACCCCGATGAGGTTGCTGAGATGGCGTTGCATTTGGCGTCGCAGCCAATCGGCGGACCAACCGGCCAGATATACTCGCTGGCGCGTCGCCCGATGTAAATCAATCGTCGCGGATCATCTGTGCGGCTTTCTCAGCAATCATGTAGGTCGCGGCATTGGTGTTGGCTGAGGTGATCTTGGGCATCACCGATGCATCGACGACGCGTAGCCCACTTACACCGCGCACGCGCAATTGTGGATCGACCACAGATGTTTCGTCATCACCCATGCGGCATGTCCCGACAGGATGATAAACAGTGCTGGCTTTTTGCCTGATTGCAGCAAGAATTTCATCGTCCGACGCATGTTCTGCGCCCGGTACAATCTCTTTCACCCAGCGATCCTTAAAGGCAGATTGTTGGTAAATCTCGCGCACCATTTTGAGCCCCTCGATCATAACTGCGCGATCCTTAGCAGTGCTTAAGTAGTTGGTTTCGATCAAAGGGTTCGCCAATGGATCGGAGGATGCCAGTGACACGCGTCCTCTGCTTTTGGGATGACACTGCCAATAGGACACAGTGAACCCCGGATCGCGGTGCAGCGGTGCGCCAGGCTTATCGACGGACAATGGCATCACAAAAAGCTGGACGTCCGGGCGGCCCTCTTCAGCGTATTTCGTGCACGCCGCGCCGCCAACTTGGCCAGCACCAACTGTTAAAGGTCCGCGGCCATTCATCAACCAATCCAAACCAATCCCCACTGCTTTGAACGGATTGCGTATCTGTGTGTTCAGTGAATGGGTGCCATCGACAAGCTCAACAATCGTGCGCATCTGAAGGTGATCTTGTAGGTTTGCGCCCACCTCTGGCGCGTCGACTTTCACTGCAATATCCTGCGCTTTCAGAACATCCGCAGGACCGATCCCGCTAAGTTGCAACAGCTGCGGCGATTGAATGGCCCCTGCGGCCAGGATCACTTCGCGCGCGGCAAAGACAGAATGGGTCTGGCCCCCCTGCGTGTATTGCACACCAGAGGCCGTGTTGCCCTCGAACAGAACCTCAAGAACAGATGCATGCGTTTTCAAAGTCAGGTTCGGTCGAGACAAGGCGGGGTGCAAATAAGCGGTCGCAGCACTCTCGCGCCAGCGGCCTTTCAAAGTCAGCTGATAGCGCCCAACGCCAAAGGTCTCTTCGGCATTGAAATCGGGGTTATCTGGCAAGCCCGTTTGTCGCGCTGCTTCCAACCAGGCCTCGCAAAGCGGGTTGCCATTGCGTAAATCCGACACGCCCAAAGGCCCCGTTGCCCCGCGAAATTGGTTTGGTTCACCTTCATAGGTTTCGATGTTGCGAAAGTGTGGCAGCACATCGCGGTAGCTCCAACCTTTCGCACCGAGTGCCTCCCAATCATTAAAGTCCTGTCTTTGCCCGCGGATGTAGATCAAGCCATTGATCGAACTGGAGCCGCCGATGACGCGGCCACGCGGGATGTCCATTTGTCGCCCCGCGATGCCCTCGTCTTGCACCCCTCTGAACAACCGAGACACGTCGGAATTATAGATCGAGCGGAAATACCCAACCGGCAGCTTCAACCAAAAACGCTTGTCTGATCCGCCCGCTTCTAAAACAAGAACGCGCACGTCAGGATTTTCACTCAGCCGCGCTGCCAGAGTTGATCCGGCGGTCCCAGACCCCACGATAATATAGTCGTAATCTTCCAATTTCTGCATATGCCGTACGCCTTCCGATCTGGCCGCACCAATCTGCGCCAAAGTCCACTCCGCGATTGAAAACCAAATCAGTTTCCATGCCAACATATGCCAAAAACATGGGCTTTCGCGATTATAAAAACGCTTTGAATATTTACCATTGCGCAGAATCTTTCAAAGGGGATTGGCGAATTTTAGAAAGAGCTTCGTAATGGGTCACCGATGTAGGTAGATTTGTTGTTGCCTTAAATGCGGGTTTTGGGACAACTGCAGCGAATTCACACTCTGTCCACAGAAACTAAATCCGAAAGATGCGAGATGTTGCGCCTGCAGCGAAAGTCCGGTTCGGTGACGCTGCACAGAGCCGCAACCAGTCTCGGCCAATGGCCGGATTGGGCCGAAAGCAGACCTGCCAACCCGTCCAGCTTTGGGAGCAAGCCAAAAACGTCACTCTGATCTGACACATAAGTCTGGACCGCTTTCAGGACCATTTCACCTTGCAGCC
>Ga0209533_1002441_pt1 | contig 16871 bp, 15 predicted proteins | sample COG_04_FD_184748 | JGI IMG/M metagenome (GOLD analysis project Ga0209533, IMG submission 184748) | Pelagic Microbial community sample from North Sea - COGITO 998_met_04 (SPAdes) (version 2) | ecosystem: Environmental > Aquatic > Marine > Neritic zone/Coastal water | place: Helgoland, sampling...
GTTTTAAATAGATAGAGTTTATATCAAAAACTCAATTTAGGAGAGATGGCTGAGCGGTTTAAGGTACTCGCTTGGAAAGCGAGCGTGGGGCAACTCACCGGGGGTTCAAATCCCCCTCTCTCCGCCATTAGAAAAATAGGGGGCGACCTGTATCGCCATCAATTACTGCCCCTAATTACTCAAGTTATCAAAAATCATTGATGATCTAATTTCTTGGAAAGAGGAATAATTCTGCCTTTGCCAAATGATTTTTCGCTGACTTTGAGGATGATGGCTGATTGGTTGCGTTTCCATTCGCTGATGTGGATTTGGCGCTGAGCCCATTGGATATCAGTTGCTTTAAATCCGAGCTCTTGGATAGTTTTAATAGAGCTACGCTCAACAATGAGGTGATGGAGTAGTGCGTCTAAGTAGCTGTAATCAGGTAGAGAGTCTTGGTCAGTTTGGTTGGGCTTGAGCTCTGCGCTAGGAGCTTTGGTGAGGGTGTTTGTTGGGATGATAATCTCATCGCGGTTGATCCATTCACAGAGGGCATAGACTTCGGTTTTGAATAGGTCTCCAATGGGGTTGAGTCCTCCGCACATATCTCCATAGAGGGTGCAATAACCTATGCTGACCTCACTTTTGTTGCCTGTAGTGAGGAGTAGGTGATTGTTTTGGTTGGAGTAGGCCATGAGGAGTAGTCCTCGAATACGAGCTTGGAGATTCTGCTCGGTTAAATCGAGGGTTTGGCTATTATCTTGGTTAAAGAGTTGTGTATTTAGGGTGTCTAAGCCTGAGTCTACTATGTTTTGGATGCCAACCTCTCGGCAATTAATACCTAAATTATTTGCAAGAGCTTGCGCGTCATCTAAACTGCCTTGTGAGGAGTATTGACTAGGAAGCATGACCGTATAGACGTTTTGTGCGCCTAGTGCTTGGGTGGCTAGGGTAGCGACGAGCGCTGAATCAACACCTCCACTAAGACCTAAGCAAACGGATGTGAACCCACATTTTTTGACATAATTGCGAATACCAGTGAGTAGGGCTTGGTGAATCGCTTGTGCATCAAAATGGGTTAAATCATAATTTACGCTAGTTTGAGTGATGATAGGGATTTCAGAAATAGGGGGAGACTCCTGTATTGGTTGTGCTGATAAGTCTACATCAAACAGATAACTATCCTCTGTGAAGTGAGGTGCTTGAGCGAGCAATTTCCCTTGTTTAGATACAATTTGTGAGCCACCGTCAAAAATCAGTTCATCTTGTGCTCCAGCTGTATTGACATAAATTAAACTAGCCTGACTGAACGTAGCTTGTTGGGCAATAAGAGCGCTGCGTAGTTGGGGCTTGTGATGATAGAAAGGGGAGGCACTTATATTGAGAATAAGCTCTGCTCCTTGTTGTTTTAAACTGTGGAGAGGGTTTTGGCTGTAATGAATAGGATTGAAGTCGGCATGGTGCCAGATATCTTCACAGATGGTTAAACCAATAGTGAGGTTATTCCAAATAAAGGCTTGCTGCTCGGTGGCGGCTTTGAAATAGCGTTTTTCGTTAAAGACGTCGTAGGTAGCTAGGAGGCTTTTGTCTTGGTAATGTTGAATCTCTGTATCTGCTAGCCAGAAAGCACTGTTAAAAGGTCTAGGATCACTGTGGTCACTATCATCTAGTCTTAAGCTGCCAATAACTAACGGGATGGATGTCGTGGATTTAGCTAGATTTTGGAGAGCTATGTAAGACTCTTGGATAAAATTAGGTTCAAAAATGAGATCTAGTGGTGGGTAGCCAACTAGGCTTAGTTCAGGGCTAATTACTATGTCTGCTCCATCGTTACTTAATTGCTGATAAGCATTGAGCAAATAATCAGCATTGGCTGCAAAATCACCAATTAGGGGATTGTTTTGAATAATGCCAATTTTCATAAGATAGGGTAAAATGGTTTTAAAAGACTTGATAGAGTCTATTAGTGAGAGTGCTGAGCATCAGCTCCGCAATGGCAGGCGACCCAGTCAGTAGAACCGTCAACATAGTGCTCATGTTTCCAAATAGGTACGCGACCTTTGATCTGTTCAATCACATAGCGACATCCTTCAAATGCGGCTTCTCTATGAGCAGAAGATACTCCAATACCCACAGCCATTTCCCCAATGGCTAAATCGCCCACACGGTGTACTGCATGTGCGTGTTGGATGTCAAATTTCTCTAGAGCTTCTTGAATGATGAGGTTGCCTTCTTTTTCTGCGAGTTCGGTATAGGCTTCGTAACTGAGAGCTTTGACTGCTTTGCCTTGGTGGTGGTTGCGTACCCAACCTTCGAAACTGCAGTAGCCACCACATTCTGAGGCAAGGCAAGCGTCGTGAATAGCTTGTTGGTTGATAGGCTTTGAACTGATACTAAACATGATGGGTTTATCTAATGAAAACTGGATTCAATGAATCTATAGTATGTTCAGGGCTATAACTGTAAGAATCAAGGTTAAATTTTTGAATGTCTTCAATGGTGTTTGCCTCGCTTTCGATGAGGTAGCGAGCCATAACTCCACGTGCTTTTTTTGCATAAAAACTGATGATTTTTAATTTATCATTTTTCCAATCTTTAAAGATAGGATTTACCACAGAATGGGTAGATGCTAGAGCTTTTAAATCAAGTGCCTTGGAGTATTCTTGACTAGCGAGATTGACGATTATTTCATCTTGGGTCAGCTCACTTTCTAGAGATTGAGTCAGGGACTCTGACCAAAACTCATAAAGATTTTTGTTCTTTTGAATAGAAATAGAAGTCCCCATTTCTAAGCGGTAAGCTTGCATGAGATCGAGTGGCTTTAAGATACCATAGAGCCCAGAGAGTATTCGGACACTATCTTGAAGCTTGTCAATTTTCTCAACAGGAAAACTCTGTATATCAAAGCCGCTGTAAACATCGCCACTAAACGTATAAATAGCAGGGCGAGCGTTGTCACGGTTAAATGGAGTTTGCCACTCTTGGTTGCGCTCCCAGTTAAGATGAGCGAGTTTATCGCTAAGCCCCATGAGCTTGGCTATTTGTTCAGGTCCTAATGGTTTAAGCTCTTCTTGAATAATAGTTGATTGCTCTAAAAATTCAGATTGAGTAGATTTTTCGATTACAACACTCGGTAATTCAGAGCTTAGGTCTAAAAATTTTGCAGGGGAGAGTAAGATTTTCATTTAACTTGTTTCTTTTGGGTAAATTGGAAGCTTTATCTAAATGATTAGGAAGTCGAGTAGCTTTTCTACACTCCTGCCTAACATTAATTCTGACAGCTCCCAATTTCCTCCAAAATAAACGGCGTTAAACATGATAGCAAGCTTTTGAGTAAATTGGACGCTTTATCTAAATGATTACGCAGTCGAGTAGGCTCTCTACACTCCTGCCTAACATTAATTCTGTCAGCTCCCAATTTTCTCCAAAATAAACGGCGTTAAACATGATAGCAAGCTTTTGAGTAAATTGAGCGCTTTATCTACATGGTTAAGCTGTTGAGCGGCTGTTTTATCTAGCACTTAACCTCCTGTTACTGGTGGCATAAAGACAATCTTGTCATGGTCACTTAGGTGTGTATCCCAAGGGCTAAAGGCGTCGTTAATCGCGACTTTTAGTTGGGAAGTTTTGAATTTAAATCCATATTTCATTTTTAACTCATCATAAAGCCCTGCTGGTGTGGTACTAAAGGTTTCGTAGGTTTCTTCAGTTTTCTCTGCAGCAGTTTTGAGCTGGGCAAAATAATGAATATGAACGGTTTTTTTCATGGGGGGGCTACTAAGAAAAGTTTGAGTTTCAGTTAAATCTTGAGGTGTATTTGCGTTATTTAGAGCGTAGCTTTCATTTAGATTTAACCCTAAATAGTTAGAGGCTTCAACTACTTTTCGAGCGCAGTAGTTATTTTGGCTTAACTGGTTAAGTAAAATGGGCAGAGCAGAAGGCTCATAAATAGCACAAAGCGGCTCAGGCCTCTTATCATGAGCATTTAGATAGCAAGTGACATCGCAACTCTCATCACGCTGTTCAATAAGAGAGGTGAGTGTATCTTTATTGAGCAAAGGTAAGTCGCAAGCAATGACCAGAAAAGCCGCTTGAGGGTGTTGAGTGAGGGCTGAGCTAATGCCACCTAAAGGCCCTTGATCAGGGGTTAAATCATTAATGCTAGGGTAACTAGCATGATACTGGGCATCATGAGCTACTGATACCCAACATGAATCAACAAGTGGCTCAACTAAGCTACATAAATAATCGAGTTGGCTTAAGCCGTCGTGTATCTCTAATTGAGATTTATCTTGCCCCATACGGCGACTTTTACCACCCGTGAGGATAAGTCCATGTAGAGGGGTAGTCATAAGTTTTAAATTTTGAGTGCCTGAGCCAAGTTTTGTAAATTGACAGGGGTTTCTACGGTGAGTTTTTCGATAGAAATACAAGCTTCATCAATAAGTTTATTGAGCTCTAATGTTGCTTGCTCTAAACCTAAAATAGAGACATAGGTTGATTTATTAGCTTGCTTGTCTTTGCCTGCAGTTTTGCCTAAATTAGCTGAGGTTTCAGTAGCATCTAGGATATCATCTCTAATTTGAAAAGCTAAACCGATATGCTCTCCATATTCAGTGAGGGCTTCTAATTCTTGGAGGTTTGCCTCGGCGACCATACCCCCTAAGCGCAGAGAGGCTTTAATCAGTGCGCCTGTTTTTGCGCAATGGATAGCTTTGAGTTGCTCTAGAGTGATCTTAGGATTGTTCTCTGCAATCATATCAAAGACCTGCCCTTGGATAAGTTGCGTGCTTCCAGAAGCGTAAGAAAGTTCGAGTAAATAACGCTTAAGGTCATAAAAATTATTAATAGGGCTAACCGCGATGACTTCAAATGCTTTAGTGAGCAGAGCATCCCCAGCGAGAACGGCCATAGCCTCTCCATACACTTTATGACAAGTCGGTTTACCTCTACGTAAATCATCATCATCCATGCATGGTAAATCATCATGGATTAAGGAGTAGGTATGCACCATTTCAATAGCACAAGCTACAGGTAAACCTAGAGCAGGGTCAAAACCAAGAGCCTTGATAGCTTCAAAGCATAGACGTGGACGTAGGCGTTTACCTCCATCAAGGAGGCTATAATTAATAGCCTCATGTAAAGGGGTCTCCTCAACAAATAATTGAGAGAGAGCTTTTTCAAATAGCTCTGATTCCTCCCATGTAGTTAGGTTAAGACTCATTCTGATTAACGAAGTTCAGGTAAGGATTAACCTGAGATAAGTTTTTGGGCAATCTGTACGGCATTAAGCGCCGCCCCTTTGAGGACTTGATCACCGACTACCCAGAGAGCTAAACTGTTATCCAAAACTAGGTCCTCACGTATGCGACCTACTAAACAGTCTTGTTTTAGCGTTGTTTGGTAAGGCATAGGGTAAATTAAGTTATCAATATCATCACAAAGTTGGATACCTGGGTATTTAGCAAATACTCCTTGAGCTTCGCTGACTGTAGGCTTATTTTCAAAGGTTGCTGTGATTGAGACACTATGAGAGCGAGTCACAGGTACACGCACGCAAGTGCAGGTGACTTTGAGCTCAGGTAAACCTAGGATTTTGCGTGATTCATGGAGCATTTTAAGCTCTTCTTTTGTATAACCACCTTCCTTAAATACGTCAACATGGGGAATGACGTTACAGGCGATAGGGTGTAGGTAGACACTTTTTTCTAAATCTTCGAGTGCTGTACCGTTAGCGACGGCTTTGGTCTGTTGCTCTAATTCTGCGATACCCTCAGCACCACTGCCTGAAACGGCTTGGTAGCTAGACGCGATGATGGATTTTAAACCATATTTCTCATGTAGTGGAAATAGCGCCATCAAAGATATAATAGTCGTGCAGTTAGGATTGGCTATGATACCTTTAGGGATGTTCTTGAGTGCTTCAGGATTAATCTCTGGCACGACTAGTGGTACTTCGTCATCCATTCTAAAGGCGGATGAATTATCAATCACAATAGCACCTGCTGCAGCTGCAATAGGTGCGAATTTCTCAGAGAGGCCACCACCTGCACTAAAGAAGGCAATATCTACACCAGCGAAACTATGTTCAGTGAGTTCTTCAATGGTATAAATTTTGTCTTTAAAAGCAATTGTTTTGCCAGCAGAACGAGCTGAAGCGAGTAGTTTTAAGTCGCCTACAGGTATCTCTAGATCGATAAGGCATTTTAAAATTTCTTCACCAACAGCGCCTGTTGCGCCTGCAATCGCAATAGTAGGATTAGCATTCATGATGCTGGTTTATAAGCTTTGCAGATAGTTATCAAGAGATTTTTCAATGATTTCTTGAACTTGATCATTATTTATTCTCTCGATGACTTCCATGCTAAAACCACGAGCAATGAGGAATTGAGCCGTTTCTTTTTTAATGCCACGAGCTAAAAGGTAGTAAATTTCGTCGGCATGAATGGTAGAGCTAGTACTACCATGTGAGCATTTAACTTGGTCAGCATTAATTTCTAAGCCCGGCATTGAGTGAGCCAGAGCTGTGTCATCCATAAGTAGGTTTCGACAAGTTTGATACGCATCAGTAAAGTGAGCGCCCTCATCAACCTTAATAAGACCTGAGAAAGTACTCAAAGCTTTATTGTAGAGTGTGTTTTTAAATAGTAAGTTACTCACAGAGTGAGGCTGAGCGTGGTGCTGAAAAGTTCTAATATCAGAGCTGTGCTCGTTATTGATAATATTAATCGCAAATAAATCAAGAGCCGCTTCCTTGCCTAAGAGTTTAGCATACCAATCTTGTCTCGTATAATCTCCACCAAAATGGAAATAAGACTGCTGCAACTCTGCAAAATCATAAGCATAAGTCGTTACAGCTCTCCATAAAAGGGCTTCAGAGTGAAGCACTTGTAAGAGCGAGCTTGAGATTTTGGCATTTTTCTTAGCCTCTGTATGAGCCATAGAGAAAATAGCACCATGTGCGTCAAGTGATTCAAATTGCTCAATAATAGCAGCTGAACTATTTTCCTCGGCTATAATTAGAGTGTAAGGAGCAAAGAAACCAGCGCCTGAAAATTGATAGCTGACAGTGATTGGAGCTTCTACAACGACATCTTTTGGGATGTAGATACAAGCACCACCTTTGCGGTAAGATTCATTGAGGGCTGCCCATTTGTCTGAACCTAAAGTTTCGCGTGTTGCGGTAGAAAAATCGCCAATAAGGTTACTAATTTCAGTAGCATCAGATGCAAAGTTTAAGCAACGTACACCTGCATTAATAGCTTCGTCAGTGAGTCCTGTGACTTCAATTTTAACTGAGTTGGCTTCTGCTTTGTCAGTAGTCTCAATGTATTCGTTCCAAAATGCATTAAGTTTCTTAGGTGCTCCAAAGCGCCAATGTTCGTTTTTCTTGCTTGGAAATTCAATAGCCTCAAATTTTTGTGAGGGAGCTAGAGTAGTTGCGGTAGTCATTTAAAGGTGAGTTTAAAGTAATAATATTAAAATCTTAATCTTGGTAGTTAGCTGAGTTTTTTAACTAACCTACGCTGCCTTCCATTTCTAATTCAATAAGACGTTTGAGTTCAACGCTGTATTCCATAGGGAATTCTTTAGCGAGGTCATTGATGAAACCGTTCACTGCAAGTGACATCGCTTCAGCTTCACTTAGTCCACGTTGTTGCAGATAGAAGAGCATGTCTTCACCTACTTGGCTGACTGAGGCTTCGTGTTGAGTCACATGATCATTACCATTAACCGTGATAGCAGGGTAAGTGTCAGTTTGGCTGTTACTATTAATTAACAAGGCGTCACACTCAGTATTATTTTTACAACCTTTGAGGTGTTTAGGAATATGTACTTGGCCACGATAAGTTGAGCGACCAGTACCGACAGAAATAGATTTAGAAACCACGTTAGAAGTGGTGTTATTGGCGGCGTGAATCATTTTTGCACCTGTATCTTGGTGTTGCCCATCATTAGCAAGAGCAATTGAAATAACTTCACCACGAGCACGCTCTCCTTTGAGAACAACACCTGGGTACTTCATAGTAATACGACTACCAATATTACAATCAATCCAGCGTATTTCTGCGTCTTCGTGAGCGATACCACGCTTAGTTACAAGGTTAAACACATTAGATGACCAGTTTTGTACGGTGATATATTGAATTTTTGCACCTTTCATAGCTACTAGCTCAACTACTGCTGAGTGTAGAGTGGCTGTTTCAAACTTAGGAGCAGTACAACCTTCCATGTAGGTGACTTCGGCGCCTTCATCAACGATAATGAGAGTACGTTCAAATTGACCAAAATTCTCTGAGTTAATACGGAAGTAAGCCTGCAGAGGGTGTGAGACTTTAACACCTTTAGGTACATAGATAAACGAACCACCAGAGAAACAGGCGCTGTTAAGTGCAGAAAATTTATTGTCACCAGTTGGAATAACTTTGCCAAACCAAGGACGGAAAATTTCTTCGTGTTCTTTGAGTCCTTCTGTTGAGTTGACAAAGATAACACCTTCTTTGCCTAAAGCTTCTTTAACATTGGAATAAGCTGCTTCTGAATCGTATTGAGCTTCTACACCAGCAAGGAATTTACGCTCCTGTTCAGGTATGCCTAGACGTTCGAAAGTTTCTTTAACATCATCAGGTACATCATCCCAACTACGTTTCGGTGCTTGACCATCAGAGAGGTAATAGCGGATTTTATCAAAATCAATATTATTAAGATCTTCGCTAGCCCAATGTGTAGGCATTGGCTTGCTTTCAAATGTTTTTAGACCATGATGTCTAAAGGCACGCACCCAATCTGGATCAGATTTAACATCAGAAATATAATCAACAGTGTCTGAGTTTAATCCGTAGCCTGCATCAAATTTATGACGTTCAGGGAAAGTAAAGTCGCCCTTAGATTGATCGACTCCGATAGCTGATTGTGTAGTTGCGTCCATATAATGAGTAATTGTAGTTAACTTACTTGATTAGTAAGCGTTGAGTTGTGCTAGCTTAGTTTAATAACAAGCTATTAACCTGCTAAATTTCCGTCGTAACCTTTTTCTTCAAGTTCAAGAGCAAGTGAGGCATCACCACTCTTAACAATCTGACCATCTGCCATAATGTGAACCACATTAGGTTGCACATAGTTAAGTAAGCGTTGGTAATGAGTAATTAGAAGAAAACCTCTCTCTGTAGTACGCATTACGTTAATACCCTTAGACACTACTTTAAGTGCATCAATATCTAAACCTGAATCAGTTTCATCAAGTATAGCATATTTAGGCTCAAGCATCAACATTTGTAAGATTTCGTTACGTTTCTTTTCACCACCTGAAAAACCTTCATTAACTGAGCGCGATGAAAACTCTTTTTTCATATCGAGAAACGCCATTTTTTCGTAGAGATCTTTGTAGAATGCGACAGCATCAATTTCTTGGCCTTCTTCTAAGCGTGCAGCTTTAGCAGCTCTAAGGAAGTTGGCATTAGACACACCAGGAACCTCCATAGGGTATTGGAAGGCAAGGAAAACACCTTCGCGTGATCGTTCATCTACCTCCATATCGAGAATATTGACTCCGTCTAATAAAATTTCTCCGCTAGTGACTTCATAGTCTTCATGACCAGCAATAATTTTTGAAAGGGTGGATTTACCTGAACCGTTAGGCCCCATGATGGCATGTACTTCGCCTTTAGGGATTTCTAAATTAACGCCCTTGAGGATTTCTGTGCCGTCAATGGATGCTCTAAGATCTGAAATAATTAAACTCATAATATAAAGTATAGTAGGGTATGAAAAATGTTAAGGGTTTTCTACGCAGTAAATAACGCCAAGTCAACCTTGTATTGTCTATAATAAAAAAACCACTATGTTAAAAACATAGTGGTTTATCAATAAGTAAGAAAAACTTAGTTTAAAAGGCTCTTATCGTTATGTTTATGCCTTAGTAAAAGTGGTATTATAACCAGTAGCTACGGTACCTGAACCTATATAATTACCTTTTCTGTCAAACTTTAAATAAACTTGATTGCCTGCTATATCTTGATCGTGATCTACAAGGTCTGTATGAATGATAATAAAATCATCGCCACCTGAGCCAAGAGTTAGTGTAGCAGGTGACTCAGATGCGCCTTCAACCCAAAGTTCTAAATCATTACCTAGAGAAGTGGTAAGGTATTGAGCACTTGCAGAGTCTGTAAAGTTACCATAAGTAGCATTACGAGTCACATTAAGGCTAGTGACCCCATTTATTTCTGCTTGCCTTATACCTGCCGCTAGAGTTTTAGCTGTGATGTGTAGCGCATCAATTTTACTACCAGTACTTGCGTTAGATATTTTAGAGATAGCCAAACTAGCAATAACGCTAATGATAACTACAACAACAATTAACTCTATTAGAGTGATGCCTTTTGAGGAGTTGAATTGATACATAGTTATTTAAATATTTTGCAGATTTGTTGATTATACCAAACTTTAGTTAGTAGTATTTTACAAAATAAGGCATGTGTTTCTATTTAATCCATCAAAGTTGAAGTCAAAGTGTTAGCAAAATTATTTGGTCCATGAATAGTCAATTCTCCATAGATATCCACTTGTAACCATACGTTATTTATGTCTTCATCTCTTAAAACCACCACTTCATCTGAGGTAGTAAAATCCCATATCTGATCATCATTACCGGTTCCTGCATTTGGATAGCTGATATAAACTTTGATATCTGCATCCAGAGAAGTCATGTAAGCTCCTATTTCAGCACTGTTATTAAACCAATTTCCTGTAGTCATTCTATTTAAACCTATGTTAGTGCGACCGCCTATATCTCGTGCCTCACGCGCTGATGCTGCTATTTTTTTTGCGTAATCGTTTAATCGCGCTTCGCGAGCCTGACTCATATAATCACCTTGAGTAAATTTAGTGATAGCCAAACTAGAAATCACGCCAATGATTACAACAACAATAATAAGCTCAACAAGAGTGACACCTGGTTTATGTGAATAGTTTAATTTCATAATAATATTAATAGTTTAGATTCTCTTATATTAAATAGGCTTGTTATGAAAGGCAAGTTAATTTTACTAATTAAGCTACTTAAATCACTATTTAGTAGCTTTGGATAGTAATATTTTGTATTAAATCAGGGTTGATTTCTTCTACAAATCGTGAGGGTTCTAGATTGAAGTCTCCAGAGTAGTTTTTAGGGTTATATTGGCAATAGCAGAGGTGTAGGTATTTTTTGGCTCGTGTGATGGCCACATAGAATAATCTGCGCTCTTCCTCTAGTGCGTTCTGTGATTCAGATTCAACAATATGACGACTAGGGAAAGCCCCTTCGTTAAGCCCAATTAAGAATACTTGCTCCCATTCTAACCCCTTGGCTTGGTGAATACTGGATAAAGTCACTAAAGAGCTATTACTAGTCTGCTGAGCTTTGTTTGAATCATCGAGTTCACTGAGTAATGAGAGTTCGGATAGCCATTCTGCTGTGTCTTGAGCATTTTCTGCGTAATTGCCTAATGCTGTGAGGTCTTGCTGGCGTTGTGAGGCGTTATCAAATGTATTATTGAGGTAGTCAGCATAAAAACCTTCGCTCATACTGAAAATCATCTGACTAGGAGAGGCTAGACCTGTGCTCAGAATAAGTTCATCTAATGTGTGGCATAAGTCTTCCCACATTTGTTGCGATTTTTTAGGTGCAGGGAAATTAAGTAACGAGTTTTTAAAATGTTGATTGAGTTGAGACCAGTCTCCTAGGTAGAGAGGTAGCATATTAGTTTTCCATGTTTGCCAGAGTTTCTGAGCTGATTTCTCACCAATGCCGGGTAGTAATGAAACTAAGCGTTTAAAGCTAAGCTCATCACGTGGATTTATCATGAGTTTAAGGCCTGCAAGTACGTCTTTGACATGCGCCTGTTCAAAAAATCGAATCCCAGAGGTAATTACAAATGGTATATCGGCTTTGACTAAATTGAGCTGGATTTCCAAGCTGTGATGATGAGAGCGGTATAAAACAGCTATTTGGGATAAATCAGTACCATTAGTCGTAGCATCCTGTATTTTTTGTAAAACAAACTGAGCTTGTTGAGACGGGTGAGCTAGAGAAATCACCTCAGGTAGGTGGTTAATGCTTGTGCAAGTGGCTTCTAAATTCTTTTTGAAATTAGACGGGTTAAGGTTAATCACATGATTAGCCAGTGCGAGTATTTCTGGTGAGCTACGGTAGTTTTGCTCGATGCGAAAGGTTTTGGCTTGGCTATAATTTTTCTCAAAATTAAGAATATGTTCAATATCAGCCCCTCGCCACGAATAAATAGATTGAGCATCATCACCCACCACCATGAGTGATTGCCCATCACCTACGATACTTTTAATCCAAGCACTTTGTAATTGGTTAGTATCTTGGTACTCATCAATGAGTACAAATCTAAATCTTTGCTGATACTGTTGTTGCAACTCAGGCTGCTTATTAAATAGTTCAATACATTTAAGAAGTAGGTCATCAAAGTCTAAGTTTTGTTGGTCTTGTTTATAGTTTAAGTAATTACGATAGATATCCTTGAGATGTTCGTGGTAAGATTCAAATTGAGGGTAATTATCCTCTAGCAAGCTATCAAACTCAACTTGCTGATTGGTGCTTAAGTTAATCATACTCAAAAGCACTTTTGGAGAGGGGAAATAACTCTCTTTTTTAATGATTGCTGCTTCAGGGTGCTGGCTAATGAGGTCTTTGATGAGTTTTTTTTGGTCATCTCCATCTAGGATAGTGAAATTACGAGACAGACCAATGAGCTCGCCATGGCGACGTAGTAATCGGTGGCAAATAGAGTGAAAAGTCCCACCCCACAAAGGTGAAATATCATAACCCAATAAACCTTCCACACGGCTGAGCATTTCTTTGGCTGCCTTATTGGTAAAGGTCAGTAATAAAATCTGCTGAGCCGCAACGCCTTGCTCCATGAGGTAGGCGACACGATGAGTTAGCGTATGTGTCTTACCGCTACCTGCCCCAGAAATAACCAGCGCATGCCCAGGGTTAGAGGTTACGACTTCTAATTGCTGAGGATTAAGCACACTGGCATAATCAATAGCAGGAGCCGTGGCTGTGTTACTATTTAACGTATAGGTTTGAGGTGTTTGAGACATAGAGCAAAAAAATAGACAAAAACTTAGAGAAATCTGCGTAGAATAGGCTCTAATTTTTTAACAGTTGTTTTAGGCCATATATCTTTGGCGGTAATGATAGCAAATTCCAAACTCTTATGTTCAGGGTAATCAGCCTCGCTAGGAATCATAGGAATAATAGCTTGTAAAAGTTCCTGTGACTTAGCGGCATTAGCCATGAGGTGTCCAATAATCATTTCGACTTCGACATTATCATGCTCTGGGTGCCAGCAATCGTAATCAGTAACCATAGATAAGGTGGCAAAAGCTATTTCAGCTTCACGTGCTAATTTGGCTTCTGTAGCATTAGTCATACCAATAATGTCACAGCCCCATTGACGGTAGAGTTGACTCTCGGCTTGCGTGGAAAAAGCAGGGCCATCCATATTAATATAAATACCTTGTGCGTGGTGAGTGGTAGAGGTTTGCTCACAAGCTTTAATCAGAATTTGTCTTAAGTCTTCTGCATAAGGGTGCGCTAAAGAAGGATGTGCGACAATCCCACCGCCAAAAAATGTGGCATGCTCACGTCTAGATGTATGATCGATGAGTTGATGAGGAATCACCATGTCTCTTGGAGCATAATCATCACGCAAACTACCAACGGCTGTCACTGAAATAATCCAATCAACCCCAACAGACTTTAACGCCCAGATATTAGCCTTATGATTCAACTCAGTGGGTAAAATAGTATGACCTTTGCCATGGCGTGCGAGAAACCAGACCTGACGCCCAGCTAAAGTACCTCCTACCAAAGGTGCCGAAGGTTTGCCAAAAGGAGTCTCAATATCTAAAGTTTGATTAATTTCTAAAGCTTCAAACTCATAAAGTCCACTGCCTCCAATAATTCCAATATGACTACCAGATACTTGCATGCCTTATTTATAAACAGCTAAGCCTAAAATTAAAGCCTTAATTCTGATTTGTATGCCTTAAGTGACGTGATAAATGATGCCTACCGATAATAGAAAGAGCAATACCTCCTAGAATCATCATTGAAGAAATAATGAGGCGCAACGAAATACTCTCTCCAATAAAAACTACACCGCCTAGAGCCGCTATACTAGGTACTAATAAATGCAAAATAGCAGCTTGAGGAATAGATAAATAACTCAACGCTCGATACCATGCAGCATAACCTAAGGCAGAGGTGATGGCTCCAGAAATAATAGCTAACCAAACACCAGTTAGGGGTAGAGAAAAGACAAGAGAGTTATTCCAGTAAGAGTAACTATAATAAACAATGATAAGCAAGATGACGAGTGGTAGTGTACGAATAAAATTATACGCCGTATCATGCAGAGGATCTTGAGATTTTTTGCCTTGATAGGTGTAAACTGCCCAAGACATACCTGCCAAAACCATGAGTAAAAACCCGAAACTATTTGAGTTCTCGGTATTTAAATTGATACTCGGTATAGTTAAATATAAGAATCCTGCAAATGCGATAGTGCCACCAAGCCACTCACAGCGATAGAGCCTGTGCCCAGTCACTAAATTAATCGTTAGTAGAGTTAATTGTAAGGCACCAATAGAGACTAAGGCTCCAGTTCCGGTATCTAGAGATATATAAGCCCATGAAAAACACAAAGCATAACTAAATAGCATCAAGGCAGACAACCAGCTGCCTTTGCTTTTATTGTAAGGTTTAGATTCCATAGCAGGCTTTGCAATAGCTGAAAGTGAAACTTGTTTTTTGTTTTTAGCGAGGACTAGCACAATAATAGTTAGCACAACAGTTGCAGATAATAGCCTAATAGTGATAAAGCTCACAACATCTATAGGTTCTTCTGCTTTAGGTGTTAGAGAGGTCGATGATGATGCTAAAGCGAGACGTGAAAATATAGCATTAGCCGCAAATGCGAGTAAGGCAAATACTGTACACAAGATAATATCTACACGCAGCTTTTTTAGTGTTTGGAAGCTCACGCCAGTTTATAAAACAAAATCCCCTAACTAGCTAGGCTAATTAGGGGTAAGGTTGATTTTGTTATTCCCTTGCTCAAAGGTTACTCATGGCTATTTTCTGTTCCGGGAGTGTTTTCAAAGGTTTTTTCTGCAATATCAGGAATGTTCTGCGTGATTGTCTTTTCACCGCTTGTAAAATCTTTGGTGATTATTGCGCTATCATAAAGCTCACCTGTGGAAGTGTAGGCATCATAAGTAATCTTGTTGCCATCTACACTAATCACCTGAAAGAACTGAGTTTGCTCGCCAAGACGAATGGCTTGGTGTCCAAATTCTTCGTATTCTTCGATTTCCTCATCTCTTGCCTTGTATTGCTTTGGCCCACTGACACTGGTCACGTACATGGTTTGAAAGGAATCTTTCTTATGCCCGCTTCCTGAGCGCACAGGAACCTGACCACGCATGTAAGCATGGTCGTGACCTTGTAACACTAAATCGACATTATACTTATCGAACAGAGGTCTCCACTCCTCGTGCATCTCATCTCTGAGGCCCCTTCTAGGTGCATAAATAGAATGGTGGTAGGTGACGACTTTCCAGTTGAACCCTTTTTTCTTGAGCTCTTTTTCTAAATAGGGAGTCTGTTCATCGAGGTCTTCATTAGAATTAAGTATGATAATGTGCATACCTTGATATTCGACAGTATAAACAGTTTCATGTAGTTTTTCAGGGAGTTCAGATACAATAGGCAGAGTGAATTGTGGGCGCCATTGCATAGCAAGTCCTACTAAGTCTTTGTGTCTCTTACCTGAGTATTCGTGATTGCCTGCTACAGGGATGCCACTCCATTGTGCATGTAAAAACCCTCCAGCTTTAAACCAGCCAGCCCATTCTTGGTCAACATGAGCTTGATTTATTAAATCACCTGCATGTAGGGCAAAACTAGCATCAGGTGCCGTTTGGTAAGCCATACGAATCGTACGTGACCAGTGTGATAAAACCTCATTTTGGGCATCACCAAAATAAACAAATTTAAAGGGTTTAGACTCTTTAGAAGCAGTGCGGAACTGAATCCACTCTGACCAATGCTCGTCCCCATCACCCACACGGTAAGCATAGAGAGTTTCAGGCTTTAAATCTTCAAAAATAACAGAATGATAATTGACTCGACCTTGCTCGTTTCGTTTTGAATCATTGAGATCTATAGTCTCTGTGTCAGCTTTAATACTTGTAATGTTATTAATAAATCCGGGGCCGCCTTGAGCGACAGCAATTTCTGCATAAGCTTTCTTTTTGCTACGACCTCCTGTTCTCCAAGTTACCGCGCGCGAAGTGGCTGGATCGCCATAAAAAGTAAGGAAAATACGATCAGGATCAGCACTAGCAATCTCCCAGTGACGTAAATCTTCATGATCCTTGTTTATATGAGCTTGAGAAATGTTGAAACTTAATAAGATTAAAAATAAGAGCCTAAATAAGATTTTTTTCATAATTTCATAGATTTATTACTAACATAATTTTTATATTCCAAGTTTTAATTATCTAAACTTAGTTTTTGATAATTAAAATGTGAGTTCAAAACAAAAAAAGCCCAACTCAATCAATGAGTTAGGCTTTGATAAATTGGTTACGGGGGTAGGATTTGATGAATACAGCCAAACCTTGGCTGTATATCACCCGCAAGGGGCTCTGCGCTTACAAGTAAGCTTGACTCTTATCAGCCACGCTATTCACTAGCTGATTTGAACCTACGATCCCGCACCTGCGGGATTATGATCTCTGGTAAACTTTCATCAGAGCCTTTAAGCCATGTCCTCCTTTTTGTTTTTTCATTTTAATTTCTAATTTACGAG
>Ga0209533_1002443_pt1 | contig 16864 bp, 12 predicted proteins | sample COG_04_FD_184748 | JGI IMG/M metagenome (GOLD analysis project Ga0209533, IMG submission 184748) | Pelagic Microbial community sample from North Sea - COGITO 998_met_04 (SPAdes) (version 2) | ecosystem: Environmental > Aquatic > Marine > Neritic zone/Coastal water | place: Helgoland, sampling...
AGTGAAATGGTTGTATCATTGTTAGTTGTTAGTTGTTAGTTGTTAGTTGTTGGTTACTCATTGTTTATTGTGACTTAGAGTGTATTTCGACAAGCTCATTATGACACCTCAGTTACTTTGTAAAGATTCTTGTTGGTCATTGAGACTCTCGAAATGACTTCAAATATTATTAATCATCTAGAACTGTTAAAAATTAAAATCCAACTGCTGTATCATCACCTCTTGGATCTGCACCGCCTTCTAATTTTCCATCTTTTGTTACTAAAATTGCATCTACTTTTCCTAGAATGATTGAATTACGTTCTATAATTTGATATCCTAATTTGGTTAATTCTACTTTTGTAATAGAGTCGAATTGATTAGGTTCCATGACCACATTATCAGGGAACCATTGATGATGAAAACGACCTTTGCTAACAGCTTCTTGCATTCCCATATCAAATTCATAAACATTTAAAATGGTTTGTAAAACCGATGTAATAATGTTAGAACCACCCGGTGAGCCAACAACCATTAATAATTTACCGTCTTTTTCTACAATCGTTGGTGTCATAGAACTTAACATTCTTTTTTCTGGGGCAATTTCATTTGCTTTTGCACCAAGTAATCCAAATTGATTAGGAATTCCTGGTTTACTACTAAAATCATCCATTTGATTGTTGAAAAAGAATCCTAACTCATTAGAATATAGTTTAGATCCAAAATTACCATTTAAAGTAGTAGTTACAGAAACAGCATTGCCATATTGATCTACAATAGAATAATGAGTTGTTTCGTCACTTTCTATAATTTCAATATTACCATAAGAAACATCTGAAGATAAGGATGCTTTGTTAAACGAAAAACTATTCATTCTTTTTTCAGAATAGGTTTTACTTACCAAAGTATCCATTGGTATTTTCACAAAATCTGGGTCTCCTAAAAAGAAACTTCTGTCAGCGTAAGCTCTGCGTTCAGCTTCTATAATTACTTGCATCGTTTTTTTAGAATTATGACCGTAATCGCCTAGTTCATAAGGCTCTATACTATTCATAATTTGTGCTAAACAAACTCCTCCACTTGAAGGTGGTGACATAGAAATCACTTTCAAATTGTCATAGTTAAAAGTAACAGGAGTTCTCCATCTAGGTTCGTATTTTGCTAAATCTTCTAAAGTTATAATTCCGCCATTTTCTTGAATAAATTTCACGATTGTTTTAGCAGTTTCACCTTTGTAAAATTCATCTTTTCCATTATTAGCAATTTTCTCTAGAGTTGTTGCTAAAGAAAAATTCTTAATGGTATCATTTTCTTTCCATCCTTTGGTAAATAAAATGGAATCTTTATTTACCTTCAAAAAATCTTTTTGGTATCTTTTGATTCTTTTTTCTTCCATTTCAGTAACTATAAATCCTTTTTTTGCTAAAGCAATAACAGGTTCTAAGATTTCTTTGACGGTTAATTTTCCAAATTTTTGTTGTGCTTCAAAAATTCCAGCAATGGTTCCAGGTACTCCAATTGAAGTGGCTCCAATAGTACTTTTCCCTTTTATGATATTCCCCTCACTATCTAAATACATATCTCTAGACGCAGCTAGAGGAGCTTTTTCTCTATAGTCTAGCCCACCAATTTCACCTGTGTTTTTTCTGTATACCATAAATCCACCGCCGCCAATATTTCCAGCATTTGGATAGGAAACAGCTAATGCTAATTCAGTTGCCATCATGGCATCAAATGCATTTCCGCCTTTTTCTAGAATTTGAATTCCTATTTCAGAAGCTTCTTTTCTAGCAGAAACTACCATTCCGTTTTCTGCGAGAACTCCAAGTGTTTTTCTGGGAGATTCATTTTTACAAGCAGTTATTAAAATGCTTATTATAAATAGTACTATTAATTTTTTCATGAAGTTGGATTTGATAGTTGCAATTCTACTAATTTTTGATTGGTAAAGATTCGTAAATCTTCAAAAAAGAGTTTAAAATCTTTTTCAAATTCTGAATCTAATTCATACAAATCATCAATGGCTAAATCCATTTGACCTAGATTTTTTGTTCGACGATTCATACCGTTTAAAACACTTTTAATTCCCTTTTTAAATTGATAGTTAAACAACCAATTATGTTCCATCATATAAGGTAACATGTGGTTTGTTTTCTCTGGAAGTATTTCCTTATTACCATCAAGTAAAGCATATACAGAATCTACAAATACATCCAAAGGAATGGCTGAATACTCATGCCAGTTTTTCGCCAAATAATGGTCGTAAAAAATATCAATAATAATCCCAGCATACAGCCCATAGCGTTTGTTGAGCCTGCGTTTACTCTTTCTTGTAATTGGATGCGCATCTGTAAACGTATCGATTTCTCGGTGTAATTTAATTCCTTGTTGAATTTCTGGATCTAAGTGTGTAAATCTGTTTCCTCTAATATGATCCGCAATAAAATTACCAATCATAATATTGGTATTGCTTTCTGATAAATAAAGGTGAGCAAGGAAGTTCAAAAAATAATATTAAAGATTGTTTATAAAAGTAAACAAAAAACCACAACAAAAAAGTTGTGGTTTACTAAATTATAAGTGAGATATCTCGACTCCGCTCGAAATGACAATAAGTTTAACTATTTAACATCACTGGCATTACTAGCATGGTAATTTTTTCACCTTCATCAGTTCCATCAATTGGTGTTAGAATTCCAGCTCTGTTTGGTAAAGACATTTCAATTAAAACCTCACTAGAACTTAAGTTACTTAACATTTCGCTTAAAAAACGAGAGTTAAACCCTATTTGCATGTCATCACCTTGATAATCACAACTTAAACGTTCATCAGCTTTGTTAGAGAAATCTAAATCTTCAGCAGAAATATTTAATTCTGTTCCCGCCATCTTTAAGCGAATCTGATGCGTAGTTTTGCTAGAGAAAATAGACACACGACGCACAGAATTTTGGAATGAAGCCCTATCAACTGTTAGTTTATTTGGATTCTCTTTCGGAATAACTGCTTCGTAGTTTGGATATTTCCCATCAATTAAACGACATATCAAAACAAAGTTTTCAAACGTAAATTTTGCATTGGCATCGTTGTATTCTATCACTACATCTTCTTCACCACCTAAAACACTTTTTAATAAGTTTAAAGGTTTCTTTGGCATAATAAATTCGGCAGTTTTATCAGCTGTAACATCTGTTCTTGTGTATTTTACTAATTTGTGAGCATCTGTAGCTACAAACGTTAAACTTTCTGAACTAAACTGAAAGAATACTCCACTCATTACTGGACGTAAATCATCGTTTCCTGCAGCAAAAATTGTTTTAGAAATTGCTGTAGCAAGAATATGAGATGGAATTACAGTTTTACTTGGTGAAGGTAACGTTACCGATTTAGGAAATTCATCACCCCCAAAATAAGCCATATCATATTTTCCTTGATCAGAACTAATTTCTATGGTGCTGTCTCCTTCTGTTTTAAAAGTCAATGGTTGATCTGGAAATGTTTTTAATGTATCTAATAACAATCTTGCAGATACAGCAATAGATCCTGTTGAGTCAGATTCTACATCAACAACAGCGCTCATGGTAGTTTCTAAATCAGATGCAGAAACTTTTAATTTATTTTCAGAAATTTCAAATAAGAAATTATCTAAAATTGGTAAAGTATTATTGCTATTTATAACGCCGCCTAAAACTTGTAATTGCTTTAATAATTGCGAACTAGATACGATAAATTTCATCTTAATTTTATTGGATAATGATTCATTTACAAAGATATTGGAATTTAGTGATTTTGAAAATATTGTTATCAACATTTTTAGCCTTTTGTTGATAGCTTTTTAGAAGAAAAAAAGTTCTTAAGTTTCTATTTCTATTGAAACGTTATAAATATGTTAAGGCAATTTAAATGAGGATATAAAATACTACATTTGTTAGCCAACAAACCTATGTTTATGAAGAAATATACACTATTTATTCTTTCATTTTTGCTGATTTCTTCAGCGATATATTCTCAAAAGCCAAAAAAATTAAATTCGAATCAGATTTACGAGAAAATTCAAAAATTGAATTTTTTAGGAACTGCATTATACATTGCTGCACACCCTGATGATGAGAATACACGATTGATTTCCTATTTGTCAAATCACGTAAAAGCAAGAACAGGTTATTTATCTTTAACAAGAGGCGATGGTGGACAGAATTTAATTGGCCCAGAAATTAGAGAATTGTTAGGTGTCATTAGAACGCAAGAATTATTAGCAGCTAGAAGAGTTGATGGTGGTGAACAGTTTTTTACAAGAGCCAATGATTTTGGGTATTCTAAACATCCAGATGAAACGCTTAAAATTTGGGATAAAGAACAAGTATTAAGTGATGTTGTTTGGGCGATAAGAACTTTTAAACCCGATGTAATTATCAATCGATTCAATCATAGAACTCCAGGAACAACCCATGGTCATCACACATCATCTGCAATGTTAAGTGTAGAAGCTTTTGATTTGGTGGGAGACAAAACAAAATTTTCAAATCAATTAGAGTATACAGAAACTTGGCAGCCAAAACGATTGTTTTTTAATACATCATCTTGGTTTTATAAAAGTCAAGACGAATTTAAAAAAGCCACCGAAGGAAAATTAACTTCGATAGATATTGGTGTGTATTATCCTTTAAAAGGGCTTTCTAATAATGAAGTAGCTGCCATTGCTAGCAGTCAACATTTATGTCAAGGTTTTGGAAGACTTACCACAAGAGGGAGTCAGTCTGAATATGTTGAATTTTTAAAAGGAGACAAGCCAAAAGACAAAACGGATATTTTTGCAGGAATTAATACCACATGGAATCGTCTAGATGATGGAGGAGAAATAGGTGATATCTTATATGAAGTAGAGCAAAATTTTGATTTTGTAAATCCGTCAAAACACTTACCATCTTTGGTGATGGCATATCAAAAAATTCAGTTACTGAATGATAATTACTGGAGAGATATAAAATTACAACAGATTACAGATATCATTGAAGCTTGTGCAGGATTATATCTAGAAGCATCAGCAACAAGTTCTTCTGCAGTTCCAAATTCTGAAATAGAAGTCAATATAGAAGTCCTTAGCAGAAGCGATATCACTACTTTTTTTGATTCTTATAGAATTACAGGAAATAAAGTTACTTTGGTAGAACAACCAGAAGTTCAATTAGAGAATAATAAAAAGATACTCATTAAAAAGAAGTTTACACTAGATGATTTACCTTATTCTGATCCGTATTGGTTACGAGAAAAACCTTCTTTAGGAATGTATAAAGTATCCAATCAAGAACTTATTGGAAAACCTGAAACAGATAGATCATTAAAAGTAGAATTTATCTTAAACATTTGGGAACAAGATATTGTATTTACAAAAAACATCGTTCGAAGATATGCAGAAAGAGACAAAGGAGAAATCTACGATCCTTTTGAAATCTTACCTTTAGCTACTACTAAGTTAAATGAAAAAGTACTATTATTTTCTGATGATAAAGAACGAAAAGTTTATGTAGGTGTTAGATCTGGAGCGAATAATATAAAAGGAAAATTATCATTAGAGGTTCCTAGAGGATGGAAGGTAACACCAAAAATTTTGGAGTTCGAAATTAAACAAAAAGGAGATATACAAAATTATGATTTTATTGTTACGCCGACCAAATCTGATTCAGAAGGAAAGTTAAAAGTAATAGTTTTAATAGAGGGAAAAAAACATGGAAAAGAATTAATTGAAATAGAATATGATCATATTCCGAAACAATCGATCTTAAAAAACTCAGCAGCAAAAGTAGTCCGGTTAAATATTAAAAAAGCAGGAAACTTTATAGGGTATATTAAAGGTGCGGGCGATGTAGTTCCAGAAAGTTTAAAACAGATTGGTTATACTGTTAAGATGATTAATCCAGAAGATATTAATGAAGAGAACTTAAAACAATTTGATGCTGTAGTTCTTGGAATTAGAGCCTACAATACAGTTTCTACTTTAAAATATAAGCAGAAATTCTTGTTAGAATATGTTAATAATGGCGGAAATATGGTAGTACAATACAATACTAGCAGAGGAGTAGATGTGGCAGCCCCATTTAAGTTAAATTTATCAAGAGATAGAGTTACTGATGAAAATGCAAAAGTAGCAATCTTAGCAAAAAACCATTCTGTAATGAATTTTCCAAACAAGATTACTGAGAATGATTTTGAAGGTTGGGTTCAAGAACGTGGTTTGTATTTTCCAAATGCATGGAGTTCAGAATATACTCCAATACTTTCTATGAATGATAAAGGAGAAACTCCTAAAGAAGGAAGCTTGTTAGTGGCTAAATATGGTAAAGGAAATTATATTTATACAGGTCTAAGCTTCTTTAGAGAATTACCAGCGGGAGTTTCAGGAGCCTATAAATTATTTGCAAACATACTTTCTATCGGAAAAGAAAATATTGAACAAAACGACAAAATAAAACAGTAATCATGACCGAAATAAAACAAAAATGGAAAAAAATTTATTCCGTTGTGCTCATCGCTAATCTGATTTATATCATCCTTTTTTACCTTATCACACAAGCCTTTGATTATTAATTTATGGGAGCTAACACATTAAATTGGCTAGACTGGTTAGTATTATCTGTAACCATATTTTTTATAGTATCCTACGGAGTTTATAAAACTCGAAAAATGGATAATGGTGTTAAAGATTACATCAAGGGAGGTAATGATACAAAATGGTGGACCATCGGTTTGTCTGTAATGGCTACGCAAGCAAGTGCTATTACATTTTTATCAACTCCGGGTCAAGCATTTCATAGTGGAATGGGATTTGTACAATTCTATTTCGGGTTGCCCATAGCCATGATTATTATTTGTTTGGTTTTTATTCCAATTTATTACAAGTTAAACGTTTATACAGCCTATGAATATTTAGAATCCAGATTCGATTTAAAAACAAGATCATTAGCAGCATTTTTATTTTTAATTCAGAGAGGTTTGGCAGCAGGAATTACCATTTACGCACCTGCTATTATTTTATCCTATGTATTGGGTTGGGATTTAATCACCTTAAATATTATCATCGGGTTGTTGGTGATTTTTTATACGGTTTCTGGTGGAACCAAAGCTGTAAACGTTACCCAAAAGCAACAGATGATTATTATTTTCTCTGGAATGATTACTGCATTTTATTTGATTATGCATTTTATGCCAGACGGAATTACATTCAAAAAAGCATTAGAAATTGCTGGTGCTAGTGACAAAATGAAAGTCATTGATTTTTCATTTGATTTGAATAATAAATATACCGTTTGGACTGGGTTTTTAGGAGGTACATTTTTAATGCTTTCTTATTTTGGTACAGATCAAAGTCAGGTGCAACGTTATTTATCAGGAAAATCATTACGCGAAAGTCAGTTAGGCTTACTTTTTAATGGACTTTTAAAAGTGCCCATGCAGTTTTTTATCTTATTAACAGGTGTGATGGTATTTGTATTTTATCAATTTAATGCGTCGCCATTAAACTTTAACCCTAAAGCAAATGAAGCCATTATTAGTTCTATTTATTATGAAGATTACAAAGAATTAGAAACGCAACATTTAGCAATTGAAGCTCAAAAGAAAACATTGTTACTAGATGGTGTTCAAGACCATGAAAGAGCTATAATTGTTGCGTTAAATGAAAAAGACAAAGCACTAAAAGTAAAGGCGAAAGAAATCATTGAGAAAGTAGATGAATCCTCAGCAGAAAAAATTCAAGCAAATGATAAAGATTATGTCTTCATCCATTTTATAGTCAATAATCTTCCAAGAGGAATAGTAGGATTGTTATTGGCCGTAATTTTAGCTGCAGCAATGTCATCAACAGCTTCTGAGTTAAACGCCTTAGCTTCTACAACAACCATCGATGTTTATAAAAGAAATATTGCACAGGGTAGAGAAGAAGAACATTATGTAAAAGCATCAAAATGGCTAACATTGGGTTGGGGATTATTAGCAATAGTGATAGCTTGTGTCGCCGATTTATTTGATAATTTAATCCAATTAGTTAATATTATTGGATCTATATTTTACGGTAATGTATTGGGAATTTTCTTACTCGCGTTTTTTATTAAATTTGTAAAAGGTAATGCAGTTTTTATTGCAGGTATTATTACACAAATACTCATTATTCTTATCTATTATTTTGGAATCTACAGGCTAGAACAAATGGGAGAGCAGCCTATGATAAGCTATTTATGGTTAAATTTAGTAGGTTCTGTGATGGTGATGGCCATAGCAATTATATTGCAAACTTTTTATAAATTAATAGGTGGGAAATCAACAAGCTAAAAAGATACGTTGGGGAATTATCGGTCCAGGTAAGATTGTAGTTAAATTCGCTCAAGATTTAGCTAAGGTTTCCAATTGTGAATTGTATGGAGTAGCTTCTAGAAACCCATAAGATGCATTTGGTTTTGCAAGAAAATATAATGCCAAAGTTGCTTTTAAGACTTTCGAAGAATTAGCAAAAAGCAACGAGATTGATGCGGTTTATATAGCAACGCCGCATAGTTTTCATAAAGAAAATTCCGTCCTTTGTTTACAAAACAAAAAAGCAGTTTTATGTGAAAAACCATTTGCTATGAATACCGTAGAGGTTCAGGATATGATTGATGCTGCTAAAGAAAACAACATGCTTTTAATGGAAGGTATGTGGACACGTTTTTTGCCTCATTTTAAATATGCTTTTGACCTTATAAACACAAAAAAATACGGTAACATACATAAGTTAGATGTTCATTTTGGATTTTATACTCCTAATGATATAGAAAATAGAGTCTTTACAAAAAATGTAGGAGGAGGAAGTTTGTTAGATATTGGCGTTTATAACATTTTCTCAGCTCTTATTAGCTTAGGAGTTCCAAATGCTATCGAAGCCAATGCTGATTTTTTTGACAATGGAGCAGATGCAACATGCAACATGGTATTTAAGTATGATATTCTAGATGCTTTTTTAACTTGTACACTTACCGCAGATACAGCAACAGAAGCTGTTTTTACTTGTGAAAAAGATATCGTAAAAATAAACGGTTGATTTAATGAACCCTCTTCAGTTACTGAAATTATTGATGGAGAAGTGGAAACTACTCAATTCCCAATTGAAAACTTTGGCTTCTATTTTGAAATAGAGCATTTTAATGAATTATTTAGAAAGGGTAAAAAAGAAAATGATGTTCTGCCGTTAAACTTATCATTAGATTTAATTGAAACTTTAGATAAAGTTACAAATTTAATAGGCTTAGAATATTGATAAAAAAAAGTCGCTGTAAAAAAGAATATTTTAAACTCTTTTAACAACGACTTCTTTGTGTAATTAAATTTTGAATTGGATAATAATTCAAAACTCATAATTTGTAATTATTTAGCTCCCCATTCTTTTAGAGATTCTGTATTCATTTTTATATACGCATCATTCTTAGCTTCTTGAGCAACAGCCAAAGATTTTTTTGCAGTTGCAATCGCTTTATCAGTATCACCCATTTTAGCATAGATTAAAGACTGTTGTCTTAATTGCCAAAATGCTGGTTTTTCTGTCCTAGACATTGCTTTTTCCATCCATTCACCAGCTTTTTTAACATCCTTGTCATTTTGACTATAGTAAACAGCTGCATTATAATAATCTCCAGCTTTTGGAGTAGCGGCTAATACTGCATCAATACTTGCCGACACTAAAGTATCTGTAGGAACTTCAAATTTGATTCTGATATAAGTTTTTTCCCATAAAAGACCTATTACAGCAGAATTGTTAGCAACATCATCTATTGTAATTGTAAAAGTTTCGATTGGCATTGGCATTGGATATACATCTACTGTAGTTTTTGCAGCTACTTTAGCGTCATCCCAATCACTTGGCACTCCTCTTTTATCAGATTCAGAATAGAACATCACTTCCCATTTATCTTTGTTTGGAACCGAATATAGTCCGTAAGAACCTGCTTTTAAAGTTTGTCCATCAACAGTAACATCAGAACTAAAAGTTACTTTTGTGTTAGCATTAGCACCTGTTCTCCATGTTTTTCCAAAAGGAACTAGATCGCCAAAAATAGCTCTACCTCTCATACCAGGTCTAGAATATTCTATAGTAACATCTGTTAATCCTACTTTCTGTTCTAATTCTCCCCAAGGACTTGGTTGTGGAGTTATTATTTTTAATTCAACTTCTTCTATTTCTTTTTTTGTGTTAGCACCGTCAACATTCGTTGCAGCTTTATCACAACTTGTTAAAGAAAAGAATACTGCAAAAGCAGTAATACTTGCTATTTTAAAAATTGATTTTTTCATTTGTTCGTTTTTATATTTTGAATTATAAAAATACAATTAATTTATTTTTCTTTTCCAGGATGATAGGTCTTCTTGGCGCGTTTTAAAACGTCTTCTTTATAATAGGCAACATCTTTAAAATTTCCATCTGCATAACGTTGTGCTTGATCATCAAAATGTGGTGAATCAAGGTTGCCACTTTGCCCGCCAGCTAGCATCGTTTTAGCGGTTACTTTATCACCAAATTCTACGACAGCAACAAAACTATTTCCAGAAGTTCCATATTGACGTTTCGTGTCTTTTCCAAATCGTGTTCCAAAAGAAGCTAAAGCTCCCCAAGTTCCAGAAGCCATTGCAACTGGGATACTTGTTTTATTATCGTTAAAATCTTGAGTAATTTTACCATCATTTCTTTGATAGCGATTAAATTCTCCCCAAGGAGTTTTCCAAGAACCAAAATCAGCAGTCAGTTTTTGTAAGCTTAATTCAAAAATTTCTAAACGTTCTTTAGGAGTTGAAAGTACACTCATATATTCAAAACGACCCAATCTAGAGCTTCTTTTACCACCTATCATTCTTGGAATTTTTCCAGATTTGTAATACTGGTTGATATAAAATTGTGCTAAAGTCATTTCGATAGAATTTACAGAAACTCTAAAGTCCCATTTCTTTAAAAGAATGATAGCTTCTTTTGCATCCGTAGATTTTACAGATGATTTTTTGGCAGCTTCTAATAAACCTTTAATCAGTTTTTCCGCTCCGGGTAAATAAGAATCATATGCCAATTCAATTAAAGAATCTAAGGTTAAGTTTTCAGCTTGTTTTAACAATGGAATAGCATGCATTCCTCTAAAGTTTTCTGGATAAGAAGACATATACACTGGGTAATCTTCTTTTTTAGGGCTGAATTCTGCTGCCGAAGTAAATGGCGTTGAATTACAATTCTGAATCCAATTTGTTGGTGGGTTTTTTACAAATATATTGTCTTCTAAATCATGTAAACCATTCCAATCAGTCTCCGGATTACTTCCATCTACAGGTTTTGTATAATCAAATTTTTCATTTCTTTTTGGAATAAAATTTCCGTGATAATAGGCAATCGTTCCATCAGCATCTGCATAGACCGTATTGTTAGAAGAGTTGGTTCTAATATCCATCATTTCGTAGAACTCCTGATGATTCGATTTTTTGGTTCTTGTAAATGATTGTTTCAATGCTTTTATTGGACTCCACATCAAAGCGGTAGCAATCCATTTGTCACCTTCAGCATGGGTTATTGGCCCGTGATGTGTTCTATACATGGTAAAATCTTTGGATGATAAACCAGTGTTTGTTTTATAATTCAGCTTTACTTTCAAAGAATCTACAGGACGTAATTCTTCACCATATTGATAATGTAGTCCTTTTTCATTTTTTACAATTGTTTCAGCAAATTCATCAATAATATCGGTTCCAGTTGAGGTATGCATCCATCCAGTTTTTTCGTTAAATCCTTGGTAGATGAAAAACTGCCCCCAAGTTGTTGCTCCATAAGCATCCAAACCTTCTTCACTCACTACATGTGATTCTCCTCGAAAGAAAAATGAAGTATGAGGGTTGATTAATAACATTGCTTTTCCAGATTTTGTTTTTTCTCCAGTTATTGCAAAACCATTAGATCCTCTTGGTTCATTATCTTTTAACCGAATTAAACCATTATGAACAGCTAATTTTTTATCATCATTTTTATTGCTATAAAAATCACTCATTTTTCTAGTAGAAACTCGTTCTATATCTCCACCAATAGAACCTTCACTAAAATACATAGGCATCCAAGGTTCAAAATGCGTTAACAGTTTTGGTGTTACTTCTGGATGATTTTTTAAATAAAAATTGATTCCATCAGCAAAAGCAATACATAAATCTTGTAACCATTTTGGGCTTTCATCATAATTTTTGATGGCTTCTTCTTTTGTCATATAGAGATTAGCTCGTAAATCACTGTACAATGCTTTTTCGCCTTCAACTTCTGCTAAACGGCCAATTGCCCAAATATAATTTCGTTCTACACGATTGAAATCATCTTCACATTGTGCATATAACATTCCAAAAACGGCATCCACATCTGTCTTTCCATAAATATGAGGAATTCCAAAGTCGTCTCGAATAATTTCTGTGTTTTCAGCTCTAAAATTCCAGCGCTCTTCTTCGGTAAGCGAATCGGTATTGATTTCTGAATTAGAACAGCTAATAATCCATAGACTAAGAAGTAAAAGTGTGATTTTTTTCATGTTGGTTAGCTTAAAATAATTGATTAGCAAGATAAAACATAATAGAAACTTAACCTAAGGAAATGTATCTTTGCTAGGATTATTAAAAATAGTAATGAAGAAATATATAGCTGAATTTATTGGAACCTTTGCCATGATTTTTTGTGGAACCGGAGCAATGACAATCAATGAAGTCAACGGAGGTGATGTAACGCATGTTGGAATTGGAATTACTTGGGGATTAATAGTTATGGCTATGATTTATGCTTTTGGAGGAATTTAAGTAGCGCATTTTAATCTAGCGGTTTCTATTGCTTTTGCCTATGCTAAGAAGTTCTTAAATATATTTTCTTTCAAGTAGCTGGAGCTTTTGCTGCTAGTTTATTGTTAATGTGGTTATTTCTTAAAAGTGAATTTTTAGGATCTACCATTCCAACTGTTGATGTTTGGCGAGCCTTTGTTTTAGAACTCTTACTTACATTTTTCTTAATGATTGTCATAATAAATGTATCAACGGGAAGCAAAGAGATGGGGACAATGGCAGAAATTGCTATTAGAAGTGTAGTACTTTTAGAAGCACTATTTGCAGGTCCGATTACCAATGCATCGATGAATCCAGCACGTTCTTTAGCTCCTAATATCGTTTCTGGAAATATTCAAGGATTGTGGTTGTATATGATTGCACCAATTCTAGGAGCATTATTAGCTGTTATGAGTTGTAAACTAGTGAAAGATGATAACTGTTGCGATGAAGATTGCTAAAAAATAATGAATATGAATATTGATACTGTATTTAGATTACTAGTCCCTGTTGTACTGATAGCATTGAGTTTTTATGTTAGAAGAAAAAATCAGCTTGAAGGGAAAGTATTTAAATGGTGGGTGCTTTTACTCTTAGGTGTGGTTTTATTATTTTTCAGAGTCAATAGTATCTTCTTTTCTTAATCTTGTCACATCGAGTGAATTTGTGAGGAACGAATAAATTAGTATCGAGATGTTTTTAAATTTGTTCTCGATAGATCACGTTAAAGCGTGAAACTCGAACCGACACATAACAAACCATTTTTGATTAAAAAAAATGAATAACATAAGTATTTTAGGCTGCGGTTGGTTAGGCAAACCTTTGGCAGTTTCTTTATTAGAAGAGGGGTTTTCTGTAAAAGGTTCTACCACTTCAGAAATTAAAATTCAAGAATTAGAAGCTTTAGAAATAGAGACCTATTTAGTTGATATTACAGAATTTGAAGAGTTTGATTCTTTTTTACATTCCGATATTTTAATTATTGCGATTACTTCTAAAGACATTGATGCTTTTGAAAGATTGATAGAACAAATTCAAACTTCAACAATTCAGAAAGTAATTTTTATCAGTTCAACATCGGTGTATCCAGTTTCTAATGCAATAGTTTCTGAAGAGACTCAGACCTTAAAAACACCTTTAGCTGAAATTGAGAATCTTTTTAAAGAAAATACTTTTTTTGAAACGACTATCATTCGTTTTGCTGGTTTATTTGGACCTGGAAGACATCCTGGAAGTTGGTTTAAAAATGGACGAACAATTCCACAGCCTAATGGGTTAGTTAATATGATACATCAAGAAGACTGCATTGAAATCATACATGAAATTATTGATCAAAATTGTTGGAATATAACGTTAAATGCCTGTTCTAATGATCACCCCACAAGAAGCGATTTCTATATCAATGCAAGAAAAAGCTTAAATTTTGAGGCTCCTGTTTTTGAGGGATCAACAGAGATAAGGTATAAAATTATCAGTTCTAAGAAACTGCAAAAGGTATTAGACTATCAGTTTATACATGATGATTTGTTGAATTTAAATACTAAGTGAGGTCATTTCGAGAGCCTCAACGACCCAAGATGACTAAGGTTTTCTATAATGGTCATTGAGGCTCTCGAAATATTTTTTTTGAAAAGTCATTTTAGCTCAATAAATTGATATCAATAATTTGGAACTAATTAAGAATACTTTTTCTTTCTCCAGTACTGAAATCCAATTCCAAAAGCAAACAAAATTAGGAGTGGTAATACAATGTTTATTATTTGCCAATAGGTTCTTTCTTTATAAGCTTTTTGTTTGTCTAATAGATTAATTTGTAAGGTTTTGTTTCTCAATTTTATCAAACCAGAATCATCTAATAAATAATCAACGGCATTAAGTAAAAACTCTTTATTTCCAAATTGTTCACCTGTCCATTTATCTAGAGAAAGATCATAAGGTTGTCCTTTTTGGATTTGATTTCTAGCAAGATCTCCATCAGATATAATCACCATTTTATTCGGATTACTTTTGGCTGAAAAGTTATTCAAGTCAAAAGGTTTTACTCTGTTCTTGTACATCGAAGAAAACTCACCTTCTAAGAGCACACTAAATAATTGGTATCCTGAAATGTATTCTTTTTCTTTAGGTTCTTCTGCAATATTTTGTAATTCAATAATAGTTGGAGTTCCTGTTTTTTTAGTCAATAGAGAACTTACCAATAATGGTGTTTTTTTTATGTTATTTTGTAAAGTATCTATATGATTAGCAAAACGTAGTCTAACAGGAGCTGTGTTTTTAGTAATAGGATGATTTGGGTTTCCATTAACCAACGGGTGATAAAACCAATTTAAGTTTTGAAATTGTGTTTGATCTCCAATATTCCCTGTTGCTAAAGGTATTTTGGCAGCATATAAATCTTGAATTAAAGTTGAATTAATTCTCACTCCATATGAAAAGAAAAAATCAGTCAGATTAAGATCTCTAGGATATGCTAACATTTTACCGGTACTAAACAAACTATCAGTGTCAGCTTGTACATTTTCTACCATCCATAGGGTTTTTCCTCCTTTAATGATAAATTGATCTAAAACTAATTTTTCTTTTTCAGTAAAAGATTCCGTTGGTTTTGCAATGATGGCAAGGTCAAAATTTTGAAGATCTTTTAAACTTTTTACGGCATTCTTTTCTACAGAATCAAGTGTGAATTTAGCCAGTCGATGTTTTTTAGAAACCTCACTTAAAATTGAATACAACTGTATATCTTGTAACTCACCATTACCCGATAGAATGGCTATTTTTTTAGTTTTTTTTTGTTGTAAAATGTTTACAGCATTGCTAAATGAAAACTCTAAATTTTCTATCGTACTCTCTAGTTGTTGTTCTTGAGACTGAACAGCTCCGTTTGGCAATAAAGAAACAATACTAGTTTTTTTATTAAAATCAATTTCTGCCCAAGGAAATATAATAGCATTAGATAATTTGCCATCTTCTTCAACAGTAAGTTGACTTGGAATCATTCCGGCTTTTATCAAACGTTCTCGTTGGTCATCTGGATTGATAAATTGAATTCTAATATTAGTGTTCTCAGCATGTAACTCCTCTAAAAACTGTCGTGTTTCTATTTGCAATCTTTTAAATTCAGGTGGAAAATCTCCTTCAAGATATACTCTTACAATGAGTTGTTTGTCGATTTTTTCAATAATAGATTTCGTCACCGAGGACAGTGTATATCTTTTGTCTTTCGTTAAATCAATCCTTTTATATATGGATTGACTAGCAAAATTTAGCATTAATAATCCAGCTAAAAGAAGTATGATATTTTTTAGCTTTTTATTCATTCGTTAACTTTTGTTTTGTGATGAATAAAAAGAAAATAGTAATGCTTAAGAAATAGAGAATGTCTCGGGTGTCAATAACTCCTCTACTGATGCTTTTAAAATGTTCATTCATTCCAAACAGTTTTACTGTAAAAGAAGAACTTCCAAATAAATCGGCAATAGCATCAAATCCATAATAGAAAAAGAAAGCAATAAAAACGCCTAATAAAAAAGCGACAATCTGATTTTTTGGCAGTGTAGAAGTAAAAAGTCCGATGGATGCATAAGAACTTGCTAATAAAAACAATCCTAAATAAGAACCTATGGTACTTCCATAATCGATATTTCCAACGGGATTCCCTAATTGATTTACAGAATACACATAAACAAATGTTGGAATGATAGCGATGACAATTAATGATAAGGCTGCAAAAAACTTTCCTAAAACAATTTGCCAATTAGAAATAGGGCGTGTTTTTAAAATTTCTATAGTTCCGGATTGAAATTCATCTGCAAATGTTTTCATAGTAATTGCAGGAATCAGGAACAATAATATCCAGGGAGCTAAAAAGAAAAAATTATTTAAATCGGCAAAACCTGCGTTTAAAATATTGAAATCGTCATTAAAAACCCATAAAAACAAACCGTTTACCAACAAGAAGACTCCAATCACTAAATAAGCAATTGGTGAAGCAAAAAACGAATTGAATTCTTTTTTTAGTATTGGAAACATAAATCTTAGTTGG
>Ga0209533_1002449_pt1 | contig 16849 bp, 21 predicted proteins | sample COG_04_FD_184748 | JGI IMG/M metagenome (GOLD analysis project Ga0209533, IMG submission 184748) | Pelagic Microbial community sample from North Sea - COGITO 998_met_04 (SPAdes) (version 2) | ecosystem: Environmental > Aquatic > Marine > Neritic zone/Coastal water | place: Helgoland, sampling...
TGGTTCTGATGTATTTTTTTTTACCGAACATTAAAGGATTGGTCTCGTTCATTTGTATATGATGCCTCTGTTATATACTGCTAAAATATAATTTTTTTAGGAATTGTTTTTTGGTCCAATAACCCAATAATATAATGCGTGTAATTTTGTTTTTCTTTTGGTGAGATTAATAACCTGCACCGACAGGGGAAGGCAACAATGAAATCACACTTTTGAACGATTAAAAAAATTTTTTTTTCAGTCAAAATTTGGGAAAATGCTTTTCAGAGTATCGTCCAAAAACGTACGTTGGCGATTATTGTAGCTCTTCTAGAAAAAAAAGTGGATTTCTCAGGTTACTAAGGCTAAAACATGCCCGCGACGCATGTTAAACCACATTTATTGTTTTACCCTCCCCCTGTATACTGTAGTGAGACCAACGGCACTTTCAGTGCGGGTACTAAGACAAAACTATCTATCGCTACACCTGGAACAAGTTCTGAATAAGTGATGTTTTTTCTAAAAGTCAAGAATACATTAATAAAATTATGAAATCATTTCTTAATTTAAGAACCCAACCGAATGTGTGGAGGAATAATGAAATATCACCTGGTGTATTTGGAAAATTTGCTCATAATTTACATCAAGTAAATATTGGTGTGGATTCTGATAATATAGAGGAGTGGTATAATAATAATAAAGGGTGGTATATGAGTTGTTACTATATAAAAAACCCATTACATATGACTTTAGATGATTTTAAAAAGTTGTTAGAAAAAATTGTGATAAGATTGGGTTTTGATGACGAAGGTAAAAAATATTTCGAAGGAAATTGTGGGGAAGTAATAAAAAAGATGAAAGAATTTATGGATAGTCTTATTACTGTTTTAAATGAGGAGACCCTGAGTGTTCATTGGGGGTATGAAGAAGACCAATATGAAAAAAAATACACAATAAAAAAAAGGTTTGGAGCATTAGATAAATTTATGAAAGAAAATAATATATCTTAAAAAGCTGTTAATACAATAATGAATTCCAAACGACTAAATTTTTAGTCATATTTAAATCATATATTTTTTTTAACAAGGTGGTTGTGGACTTTAATATTCCGAACAGTTTAAGATGTGCATTTAATTGGTCTTAATACCGAACAGTCAAGTCCATTTAATATCCCTCAATGCCAACAAACGTATTGTTCCACAGTCAAGATGTGCATTAATTGGTGGTTGTGGGACTTTAAACTGTTCGGTATTAAAATGTTGCGTCCATGGAAAAGGAGTTGGCTTCTGCTGTTTGTCCTACTCCACTCATCGAATATTCGGATACTCTCCGTTCAAAAAAATTAGTTTTTGCATCAATGGAGATCATTTCCATAAATCCAAGTGGTTGTTTTGCATTGTACAGTGGTTTTAGATGGAGCATTCCTAAAAGTCTATCTCCACAATATCTGACGTATTCACACATGTCTTCTGTTGATAATCCAACAAGGTTGTGTGGTAGTGCAGCTTTGACGAATGCAATTTCGATGTCAATGGCTTCTTTCATAATATCTTTGACTGTTTCTTGTTCTATTTCGTGCAACATATTGAGCATTTCTACGGCAAATTTGGCATGTAGGCCTTCGTCTCTTTGTATGAGTTCGTTTGAAAAGGTGAGTCCTTTACATAGATCTTTGGTTCTGAGCCAATAGAGAGATGCAAAACTTGCTGAAAAAAGAACTCCTTCAAAGATGGCGAAAGCCCAGAGTCGTTGCCAGAATGGTCTGGCTCTCTCCATGTATTTGTTTGCAAAGTCTCCTTTGGCTTTGATGGTTGGTTCTCGTTCAACAGCATTGAACAGATGTTCTGCTTGATCATGAGGTGCTAATATTTCGAGTGCTGTGGCGTATGTTTCTGAGTGTATGGTTTCGGTGTATGATTGTATGGTGTAGAAAGTCCTGCACTCTGCGACGGTGACTTCTGACATGAATTGGTCCATAAGATTATCAATGACAAGCATGTCTGAGGAGGCAAAGAATGCTATAATTTGTAGTAGAAATGTTTGTCCGTCTTTGGAGAGTTTGGCGAAGTCTTTTTTGTCGTGTTGCCAATCAATTTCTTCTGTGGTCCATAACACTGATTGTTGTTCTTTGAATATGTCCCATAAATTTTGATGTTTGATGGGTTTGAGTACTAATCTTTTTTGTGATGGGCAGGTAAAGTTCATGTTTTGTGTTTTTTGTTGTGTTGTGTTGTTTGAAACTTGCGTTGGATGTGCGTCAATGTCTTGTATAGTTTTGGTTTGTTTTTGTTTGTTTTGTTTGTTTTTGGTTGAGTTCATTTTCTGTTGAAAATGCCAGTATATATAACTGTTTTTTTTAGGATATAATGTCGGATTGTTTGAAAGACGAGTGGATATCTGGACTATGGTTTCTTGTTTCTGGTGTTGCGTTTGTTTCGGCGGGTCTAATTTCGTTGTTGTTGGTGGATCCTTTGTTGAGTAAGCGTTCTTGACGATATTGTTTCATGTAATGTCTTCTGCATTTTTGTTTTGAAAAGACTTGTCTGTGGCATTGTGTGCATGTCCTTGATGTGAAATGGTAGAAACATTTCCCCTGCATGTATGCTGGTTTGGTGCATTGTGTGCATGTGATGATGGATGGAAAGTCTTTTTTTCTGTAGTGATGTGCACAGACTTGTCTGCAGTAGGATGGTCTGTGACAATTTGGATGTGCGCAATTGACGTTAATTTGTCGGTAGTGATTTCTGCATAGTGTTAGACATAGTACAGGTCGTAGACAGTTTGGCCATGTGCAATGGTATCTGTCTTTTTGGAAGCAAGTTTTGCATTGATTATTTTTGTAGGTATTTGATATACAACATGTTGGCATAAATAATAAAATTGTTTGAATTTAAATACTACATTTACTCTTCGGTGATCTCCTCTTTTGCGGAAGGGAATTGATAGTTCATCTGTAATTCAACACAGACTTTGTACATTCCGTCCGATCCATCTGGGTGTGAATCCACGTAGTGAGAAGTGGGCTTTGATGTGAATTTGGCGCGAACATCATTCAAATTGGTGAATGGCATACGGGCAAGGACATGTGACTGGAGATCGTTGATCACGCGATCGAACACATGTGCTGGTACCTGAACGTATTTTCCGTTGAAACGTGCTTCGTTATCAACATTAATGCCGAGCTGTTCCCAGTTCTGGCGAATGACATTGAGGACCACATGATCCTGCGAGACAAGGTAGTACTGTTCATCTGGGAATGCGACAACTCCATCGTAGAGATTGTCGGTACTGCAATTGCCGTACTGTTCAATGTAGCGATCGGAAGCAATTTCGTTGGGCTCGTAGACGTTCAATTCTGCGCGTGACTTTTCGTATGGCATGACAGCCAAGAGGTTGCGGTATCCGTTGGCGTCCTTGGCCATGGCTTCGGTGCCAAAGTCGGTCTTTTGTGGGGTGTGAAGCCATCCCTCATTATTTTTGATTGCTGGTTCCTTTTCAGAGGAGTTGAAAAGGTTGAGTGCGAACGTGACTGGTTCTGAGCAATCGGAATAGATGGATTTGACAGTCACTGAGGTGAGGATACCTTTGTTGGCATCGACTTCACCATTTCCTGCAAAAACATGTGCGGCATTGGAGAGCTGTACGATCACGCCATGTTCCATTTGTTTTGCGGTGGCATTGGATTCGAAGACCACTCTGGTGGTGAAATCTTCCTTTGGAGAATCTGCCGTTGGCTGCAATCCTGTTGTGGTGATGAGCTGGTTCGAGATTTTTGCGTTGGTGGATGTGGTGATTGCATCGACTGGTCGTTGAATTTTGGACATATTTTATTTAAAAAATGGTCCCTTATATAAGTGACAAAAGTTAACTCATGCAGTACTTCATAAGATGGGAATAATCTGTTTTTAATTGTCATCTTGATTCTTAGTATCAAGATGTTTAAGAAACTTGTCGATGCCGTAGCGGAGATTGATTGTCAGAAGAATGCTGTTATTATTGCAGAAGATGTCACTGCATCTGGCCAAAAAAGATTTTACGTCAATACAGTTGCTCGTTTACATCAACAATATCAGCAGTTAGCACCAAAACATTGGTATGAATGTCTTTTAGAGAACAGGCCCAGTCGTATTTTTTTAGACATTGAATCGTCATTGCCTGTTGATTTAAATTCCATTTTGGCGTCTTTAAAAGAAGCAGTGCAACTTCAATTTAAAATCGAACCTAATATTGAAGTCTTGGACTCGTGTTGCGACACCAAACAATCCTGGCATGTGATTGTTACAAACATTTATTTGAAAAACGTGTATCATGTTGGTGCTTTTGTTCGTCGTTTGGTCTTGTTTACGAATGAGGAAGCCATTGACACGGCTGTCTATACGAGGAATCGGATGTTTCGAGTGAAGGGATCCTCCAAGTTTGGTTCAAATCGAATTCTAAAACATCCTGCATGTTGGCACAAGACGTTAGTCCAATGGCCGGTGCCGTCAACTTGGCATCAGTGTCTTGAAATCGATGGTTCTGTGCCTGTTTCCCAATCCAAATGTCCACAAGATTTGTTTGAATATGTGGACAATGCTTTTGTTTCTCGTTCCGGCTTCTCTCGGACAAGTTTGGTGGCACGTCGGCACACAGGTGTGCCGCCATTTTTAGGACCATTGTTCCAAAGATTAGATACAATGACTGGTGGCAAATTGTATCAGCACAAATTAACGATGACAGAGCGTGGGCAACTTTTTTGTTCGACCAAATCAAAGCAATGTGCGATTGCAGGGCGGCAACACAAAGGGAACAATATCTGGTTTGAAATTGACCTTGTTGATCAGCGTGTTTTTCAACGCTGTTATGACGAGGAATGTCGAGGAAAACGGCATGAGATCATGGGGCTAGATTCTTTGTGGATTGGATGGAATAATTGTTGGACAGTCCAGCAATCTGATTATAAATGGTCACCTGAGAGATTCACAGCAAAGAACGAAAAGACCCTATATAATATGGTTGACTGAATCAAAATGCCTATCAAAGTCGATAAATCGCCACTCATTGAAAACGATTCCAAACTGGAAAATGCTTTAGCATCAATGATCGAACAATTGGAGAAACAATCCAATCATGTGAAATGTTGCACGTTATTGGCTAATTTTTCCATTGACTCTCTTGCAACATTGCAACATGGAACAACTGTTCTTCAAGGCCTGGTGGTTCAAGTTGCCCCAGAGTACAAATTAGGACCGGATGATATGTCCTGGTTCCACCCTGATATTGCCGCGGGGCGCTCTGTATTCCGTGTAGAAAACTTTATTTCAAAGAGTACATTGGCGTCGATCGAACTCGATGGTCTTCAATCATCGGTTGGGTCTTATACAACCTCAAAACCAGACGAATTTGGATGTGAGTCTGTACAACATCACATTGTTGTTGACACGAGCGCTTCTGCATCACTTGGGTCTCTCTATCAAAAATGGATTTCAACAGGACAAACAGCCGGCGAGGTTGATAAACAATGGAAACGAATGCAATTTGAGGATGCTTATGGTGTTAAACAGGCAACTACTTTGGCCAGGAAAGAGATTGCAACACGGGTGCAAGATGGTGCAGAAGAATTATACATGGATACAGTCCGAGATATTCTTTCTGATACAACTTCGGTCTATTTTACAAATAGCGCGGTAAAAACAGATGACACCCAGATCCTTGTGAAATCTTCTGCGCTTGGGGGCTATCGAATGTACGGCGCAACAAACACAGGCATTCGATTTTACCCAGCCACTCTTGGAACAAAGAATGATTACTATTCTTTTGACACATTGTCGCCACAGAATTGTGCGAGAATTAAAAAATCATGTGCATGGGGGGGAGATTTAGAATTTAATGCCATGGTGATGTCGAAACCAGCTATTAGTGGTACCAACATCCGGTCACTGGAAGATGAATACGAACTGACTTTTCGAGATACTTTCAGTATGAACACTGCCGCATTTTCACCATCGGACAGTGTACATGATAGGTTCACACCTCAAGACCTCAGTCGACTTCATCCAAACGAAGGTGCAGCAAAATCATATATTACTGCTCCAGTCAATATGAATCATCCAGTCTTGAAACATATTATGGCCAATTTCGACCAACTCAGTCAGCAATTTCCTGACTTTCAGCTGTTCAATCCAAACATCATGGAAAATGGAAGAATTCAAGTACCAAAAAAGATGTATAAACAGATTTATAACTAAAAAAAAATAAATTATTTTTAATATATGGGTCTTGTCCAGTCGCGTTTGGCAGACTGACCAATTCGATTAAATTGCTTTAAAAGCATCTGCTGCTCCTGATGCAAGCGTGTCCAAGTACGATCCCGTCGGTTACCTAAACCTGTCAACACGCCCGATAATATAATTCGCAGACTGACCAATCGAGCAAATGGTGTCTGGTAGTCTGGCGATTCTACCAGAACTTTCAAAGATATTCCATGACAATGATTGCGAACAATCATCTCAGCTTCTTTAATGTGGCCATACACTGTTGCAGACAATTGAACCTCACCAGTCACTTCTGGTACATCCAACCATGTCCGTTCAGCATGTACAGGGACAGGACATGAACCTTCACAGGCAGGTTCCAGTTCAACGGAACGGGCAGGATTTAGATCATGGATCATGTGACCAATCTTTAACTTTGAAAATGCACAGACCAACATTAGAAATTTATAACCAGGATCTTCCTTGATTTTATTTGTCATCTCATTGCGAAGAGATATTGTCTCAGCATGAGAGTTTTCGTCATTTTCTATCTCCTCGAGTCGGTCTTGTATCGCCGACATGCGCCCGTTTTTGTCTTTGTTATGGTCTAAGACTCTGACGGCGGTCTCATTTTGACTCAGGCCCTCAGACGGAGCAAATTCAACCTGATGGGTCTCCCATGCATTTGCCATTTTATGAAGAGGGATCCACCTAATTTATAGTCCTAATCGACATGCACTGGTTGACCTGACAATGACAAGGGCAAGCGCATTCTTGTAAAAAGGACATCGCGTTGGTGATCCACCCACTTGAAATAGATCATCATTCCCGACATCAGGATCACCAACACAAACCAATGCATATTTGCAATGAGCCAATCGCCAGTACCAGCACATCGATCATGACCACAAGGATGCCAATCATTCAATATATCATAAAATGCTGCTGATGAAGGATTCTCATCTACTATATGGGATGCTTTCTCACATAAATTAAACGTGCCCAAACGGGCACGGGTGACTGAGTCGACACAGACATCAGAGTTCAAATAAGTACGTGCCTCCTCATGTTTACGCCGATGATCCACACGATAACGATTGAAATTCCGGACTTGTAATAAAAAACAAAGACAACAAAATAGGAGAACTATAGAGCGAAAAATAGACATTTATAGAAAAAAAAAGCGTAACTTTATACTTCGGATATTAAGACCAAACATTTAAATCCATTTGTTGACCAAGACAAAAAAGACAATACTTTGACCCTTTTTCGAACATCTGAAGCAAATAGATTGATCGTATCTTCTTCAGATGGAAAGTCACTCTGATGATCCAAGATATACCAAGGAGTCCCAGTAAAATCATTCAATTCTTCAAAGGCAGGTAAATGACCTGCTGGAATCCATTCACGTTGAGCAGAATCTTTCCAAGCTTTCTTTGTTCCAAAACGAGGAAAGGACATTGTTGTTCACGGACGTATCTCTTATACTCCAAACTTTCAAGATGTCATCTCTGCACAATAAATATAAGATATCTTTGACATCAAAAAAAAAGGTGTCGTCGGAAATTGTCCTAAAGCTTTAGAGATATTGGCGATTGGTTGAAAATCACATATGTTTGCCATAAGAGAGTATGGTACAAACACTATAATTGTGTGAAGCAAAATGCGTCGATTTCCTGATCTTTTGAAAAAACACAAGCCTTTGAGTTTGGGACGTTGGCAGAGAAGCAATGCCGAACGTAAATCTGAATTGGCCAATCATGACCACTGTGGAGGTCAACAATGTAGCAAGGTCGAAATGACTAAATATTATGATAGTAGTATGGATTTAGCAGTCTGTGCATTGCAATCCTTTACATTGTATCCCAATAAAAAATAATGACAACATCCTTCTGTGATTTTTCTGTATTTTTTCCCCCTTTGTTAAATATAAGTAGATGCAAATACAACAGAGCATTTGTAGGATAAATGGGTGCTGCAGGAAGTGTCAATTCTTTGAGCCTGCATTCCGAAAAAAAAGCTGGTTCTTTTATGATATTGCGAGATGGTCCTTGTTGGACATTTAAATGGGGAAATATTGTATCGGGGATCTCCGTTGTGGTTTTGAAACAAGGAGATCATTCCTTGTCTGCTCATCTTCTTCGAAATAACGTCATGTCTGAGAGCCGCAAACATTTTGATGTGGACAAACAGGATGGTCACATGGATATAGCAATCAAGTCTGGTGTCCTTGAAATTGTGGATGTTCATATGAAATGCCGAGGAATTTGCACCATGTCCTTAGAAAAAGTGATGTTTGCAGCGATTCGCATTTATGCCAGAGATTTGCGACGAACAGTGATGTGGGGCTGTGTTAACATTACCTCCAGACATGCACGCGCAGCCTATCGTTGCTATGTCGAAGCCTTTCGCAGGAATGGCTTTTGTACGGAGACAAAGATGCCCGAGACAGAGATACAAGAAGATTTCATGGTGGATTTTGTCAAAATAATTCGCAAACCACTCAATATGGGGCCACTACAGCAGCAAATAGATCAGGAGCGTTCCCTATACTTTTAAATACTGCAGTCCTTTGGACTGTCTTTCCTGCGGCGTTTTGTGCTGTTTTTCTTGCGGTTTGATAATGAATGTGATCCAGGAAGAAACGATGACAGCAATGAGGACATCAGATGTGTAATGCATTTCACCTAATACTAGTGTAACAGCCACAGGCACTACAAATAACCATTTTCGTTCTTCTGGGGCCATGATGTATGTAATCGCAGTGTGACCTGAAAACATCATGTCTGCACAATTTCCAATGAATATCATTCCAAAAAATGTTCTGTCTATGCAGTCTGAGGTACCGTTTGGTGCGGGTACGACAGTTACAAACTGTACAATCGCTTTGAGAGTGTATACCACGGCGGCTCTGTGTAGATATAGAGCTGACATTTTCCTGTTAATCACTCTTAATGTAATGGTGATGATAGGTATTGCATTTGCAACATAGACAGCCCAGTTAAATTTTTTAAATTTGAAGAAATCTCGTTGAGTGGTTAATTCGTTGGCTTTTTGCATGGTTGGATAGGCCAGTGCAAAATAAAATATGATTGCCAGAACAATTGCAATTATGTTTTTTGCTATCATGTGAATCATTTTTCCTGTGTATTTATAGGTCAAAGTTTTGTCACAAAGTCGGGTATAAAAGTTCTGCTCTTATGATCAAATGAATCGTTTCATATATTTATGTTTTCTTCTTGCTGCTGTTTACGGATGCCCTTCCAGGGAAGATGCGCTGGACTGTTTTTACAAGAAATCTGACACAAATCATGATGGTCGCATCAGTATTTCGGAGCTGACACATGCAATTGATCATTATTTGCCATGGTATAAGCGCATTCCTTTCAAAACGTTTGGCGGTGTGGGTCGTATCATGTCTGATTGTGATGCAAATGGTGATGGTTTTTTGACCAAGTCGGAGTCTGTGTTAACCAAGCGTAGTTGTTTGGAGAGTTGTTTCAAGAGATCTTCTACCATGGCGACATTTAATTGTCAATAATTCTGAGAGATGCGTCCGCGTCTCAGTGACCTATTTAAGGTGTGTCTTGACTAGTTAATGGATATATTGCCAGCGCTTGATTTTGATACTGTTGCTGATAATACAGGAATGATTGAAGAGGATGATGTTGGTGAGTTTGTTCCATGTCATTTTTCGGATGACGAGTATGAAGATGAACACAGTGAGGGTTGCAAATGTGCTCTGTGTCAATATGGTGATGGTGGTTCAGGAGAGGCACATGCGGTGATTTCTCGAATGCAAGAAATTGATTCACAAATGGTTGGAAAAGTTGCCGACTCAGAGATTTATAGTTTACAGGCTGATTTGTATCGGACGCATGTGAAAGAGCCTCTAGAGAGACAGGGAATTGATGCTCCAGAAGTCACTGCTGAAACATGCAGGGCTCATTTCAGCAAACATCGGATGAATATGAAGCGAATGGTCGGTTCGGAAATCACTTTTGTGAATTCGATGCAGAAACATGTACGTAGAGAAAATATACTAAGTAGAAATAACGTAACAGGGCGTACTAAAGTAGACAATGGAGCTATTAAACAATGGATTGCACTGTCTAAGCACAAATTGGATCTGATTAAGTATTACAAGGGTCCATTGAGTAAGGAGATAGGTGGTAAAACGCAGAATATAAAACCTTATAGTTTTTCATAAAAAGAATCGGATTTTCTGTCGGTGACGTTAATAAGTTTTAGACACTATAAATAGGGTTGTATTCGATGCAAAAAGAATGGTATCGATAGCATCATTATCAGGAATCCCTTCACTTGGAAACGTGAATTCGTCTCCTCCGTTTTCGTTTAAATCACCGGGTGGTCCTCAGGGAGACTATAGTGGCAAGCCAACTGTCTCAGCTTTGCAAAATCCAACACTACATAATAAGGTACCTGAGGCCATGGTGAATGGTACTGCGCGTGCTCCTTTGTTTGTCCGTCCTTTTACTCGTGGCTATGAGAAAAATTATTCGGAAGGTGACCTTTTATTTGTCAAGAAGGACGAGCGTTCATCTGGCGCTCAGCATCATGTCGTTGCAAATCTTCCAGTTCTGAATTATTTGCTTCGTACCGAAACCGATCCAGTGAATCCAGAAAAACTTCTCTACAGCTCTTTGGATAAAGTCTTGAAGGACTGGAACTATTATGGGATTTTTAATAATGACATGGACACTGGCAGTAAATGGCAGCGTCTTTTGAATGTGAATGTTCGAGGTCGTTCTCGCGTTGCTCGTCTCTGGCAACCTGAACGCGGACATCTTCGTCGCGGCGACTGTCTTTGGATCGGATTCAACCAACGCAAAACTGGCGACACCATCGAATCCATTCCAGATCCGAATGGTACTAGAATCCCTTTGAACCGAAATACCATCTATTTTGAAGCAACGGCGTTTATGGATTGTTGTAAGGACTTTAAAAATTCTAATTTTAAGCTTCCGGTGGGAATTGTGAGTCAAGTATCGTTAAAGAAACCACATCAAAACGCACTTAGAGATGCTCATTATATAACAGAGACATGTAAGAGTCTTGAACGCATCGAAGTGCTCATGCGTATATAAACAAAAATGCCGTATATAAATCGCTTCATTTCTATAAATCAGAATGTCTTTCTCATCTGCAAAACGTCGCCGTATCAAACCCTTTGCCCGCGCCACTTCTTTCGACATTAATGTTGCCTATGACATTCGTCATTTTCAACGTATCAAGTATGGTAATGTTGTCACGCCTTATTTTCCCGCTGTTGGCACAGACGAAGCCTTTCAAGTCATGGAAGGTGAAATCTTGATGCAAAATAATAAACAGTCTGTTCGACGCTATGGCGATCATCAGATGCATGTTTTTTCCTTTGCCAATGGCCTCGAGGCCGACGGTACCATTTTGAACGCTAGTAGCAGTGATAAACCAGACAAAGCACGTGTTCTATCAAACCTTCGATATGCTGGTGTGGCTGTCACTGGGTTTCAACCAGAAAAGGATATTTTTGAGCAAGGCTTTGTGATGACCATGGCTGGACTCAACACACTGTTCAACAATGGTTCACATACATTGTACCCTGGTTCCTTAATTTGTGCCGACATTCCCAATCCTGTTGATCGTGGCGCTTCAAAGCAAAGAGGACTGCAGACAGGCGTTCCACACGACAAACTACAATTTGTCGTGACCTCCTTTGAGCAGCTTAGTTTGGAAATTGGCCAAGAATTAGCTTCCAAGTTTATTATGGGTACCGCCTTGTCCTATTCGCGAGCAGGGTCGCCAGTGGATGTTGTTCTTCACAAATGTAATGTGATTTCTTCTGGTCGTCGTGGTACATTTGATTCGGGAGAAGGTGCTAAGGGACCAGTACTTGCAAAGGCTACCAAGAAAAAAAAATAAAAAATAAAAACAAGTAATTTATATTATAAATAGAGGTATGTTTGAATAAAATGTCGGGTACATGTAATTTATGTAGTGAACCACTGACACCGAAAAACATCGCCACTTTTCAATGTGGTCATTCCTTTCATCTGAATTGTGTTCTTGCTGTTCCATTTTCAAGCACATGCTCGACATGCTCCTTGAGCGGCAGCATTACTCCCGACATTGGCACTGACCGCAACATCGCGATGAATGCAGATATCTCTATGAAAGTCTCAGAAAGAAGGTTAAAACCCACGCAAGAATCGGGCATGTTCAATGAAATTGTTCAGTTCATTACACCACTCACACCAACACCCCAAACATTTGTTGATCACATGAAACAAAACAAAAAATTAGGCGTGATTGCTGCTGCTGGATTTGGACCAGAAGATGTCGTCCAAGAACGTGTACGATTTTCAGACATTGTCTCCAGATACAACCCAAAAGATATTCTAGAATTTGGATTCCAATGGAATCACATGGTCACACTCGGAATTTTACCCACACATTTAGCACACTTTACTTGGGCACAACAACAACACAAACTTCAATTAAAAGCAGAAAAACTCTTAAAAATGAGATTAACCATTACAGAACTGGCAGATATGCAGTATACCACCCACCAACTAGTCGAACTGGGATTTACATGGCCTGTCATGGTTTCAATGGGGGCCAACGTCGACACTTGGAAAAGATTCAACTTTGATCTCGAAGATATTAAAAGATATTGGTCACCATCACTCTCACAATGGGTTGCAGCAGGTTTTTATGACAAAGACCGAGTTTTGAGAGCTGGTTGGCCCATGGATGCTCTCTTGGAATCTTTACCATCGATGGATCAGCGTGCTTCTGGTCGTGTCCTTAGACTTGCTTTTTAAATGTCCATAAAAAAAAACCAATCGAGACAAAGATACAAAAAAGATATATGTATTCTTCATGTTGGATATCAACGTTTGGATAGTCAGTGCTACTGGTCAATGGCTCGGCGGCAAAAGTTGGTAGTAACCAGCTGTTATCTGGTACAACTTTGATAGTAGACATAACAATATAACAAAAAATGACAAACTAAATATATTAATACCTACTCGAAACTTTTGGATTTTTTACTACATGCTTTTTTCTTCTGGGCCTCAAGGACATCCATTGGAATAGCGGTCTCATATTGCCGCAACCAAGGCTTATAACATCCATTACAGATAGGCACCGAGGTGGGAGCCCCAGTGGCGGGCTGAGCAGACACAGTTGTCCAAGAATCTTTGCCACGATACGTGTCACAAATAAAACAGCTGACCGATGTGTACAAAGTTCCTTCCTTCAAACATTGACCACAGGTAAAACCATGCTTATCATATTGATCACGACTAAAGATTGTTGGATTTGCGCAGGATGGACAAAATAAAAAGAGCTGGCCATAAAATTGAAGAAGACAACCTGTCATATTAAACTTTAAACATTCCGTCGTTGCACACAACTCATTCTGCATTGTCTTGCGCTGAGTTTTCCAGTCTTTCTTTGAACGTCTTTTTCGAGCTTCTTCGCCTTCAATATCGTCCAAAAAAGAGCCCACAGCGATTCGCTTGCGTTTTTTTGTGTCAGATTTTTCACAACGTCGGCCACAATAACACTTTAATGTTTCGTCATCCAAAATAATTTTATGATGGCCATTAGCAAACAAGTTATTTGACTTCTGGTTCTTCTTCACAACAAATCCCTTAAACATATTGCAAGACAAACAAACATACACATGACCCACGTGATCTTGTAAAGGCTTGTCCGGACCAAGGCTGTATCGTCGGCGCAACGAGACACATTGAGCATCATAGTAATGCGCTGGTAATGGAAAGATACGCATATCATGATGAGTTTGTTGATACGCGACGAATAACTCACGAATTGCTTCAAATTCATAGCGTGGTGAATTTTGAAGCAATTTTCTCAAATCGGTACGATATGTATTTTGCGAGGAATGTAAATGCATATTGGACAACAAATCAACAGTGGACTGATTCACATTAAAATATTTCAACCACTCAATATGCATCTCGCCACGAGGAACTCGTTGCACCATTTTGCGCATCAAACTATTGTATTCTTTGGGAAACGCGCTATTTGGACAGACGTGATGCGCGATTTCATCTAAACGGTCACAAATACTGATCACCGTCTGAATAAATGTCTGACGCTGAGGACGAAATAAATTACCAAGCTGCTGCTTATTCACCTGCATCAAATTAGATTCAATCTGAGCTAACCAATCCTGAATCACACCAGAACGTTGCACATTTTGACCAATTCGAAGACGAATCTTATCCATCGCACCATGAACAGTCGTCTCAAACGTATGCCATTTATACGTAGCACACAACTCATCATACAAGGCAGGGATCATACCCATTGAAAACGTTAAAAATTCCTTGATGATATAAAACAATAAATGCTGGTAATTCGTAAATAACCATTCCTGAATCTGCATGCGATTAGGCTTCAAATACACAAAACGACGCAATATCTGCTGACGCTCATACCAACCCAAACGAACCTTACAGTGCCTATACATGCCCAAGACCGAACACAAAAATGCAGAACGCATAAATTCATGCACTAAATCATCCGTCTGACAATAATTAGAAATGATCTCGCGCAAATTACGAATCTGACATCGCTGTGGCAATGCTTTACACATCAAATGCACAATAGGCTTCATCTTTGGCTTATTCTCGTTCCAAAAGGAACACTGCAATTGCAAATCAATAATATCAGGCAAATTACAATCGTGAAGCACGTCAGATGTTTTTGGAGGATATTTCATAAACAGCTGGCGTATTGCATGCTGATTAGTATTTTCCTCGATCGCACACATAATTGGAACATGCGCATCGTAATACATATACAAACAAAAGGAAATTTGATCCGGATACTCCGTACCAGACAATAACTCGATCGTTGTATGGACGATCGATATCAACGAACGGACCCAAGCATGATCTTGACACTTTGGATTCCATTTTAGTTCACCCTCCCACAAACCAGCATACTGCAAGCGTTCCCAAAAAGTACCCATAAATAACCATTCGTACTTGGAACCGGAAAAATAACTCAATAAAGTCTGCTCAGGGAGCTGACGGGTCAACCCGTCTTCAAATTCAAAGGGACAAATGCGTCCGAGGTCTACTCCTTCGCCCCGGACGCTCCCGTTAAAAAATGGTTCATCTCTTGACCAGGATATTTCATACGCCATTGGTCATAATGACGAACACCATTCTCCACCTTTAAACGATAAGCATTGCGGACATGCAAAACAATCGGATCCAACAATCCCTGAAACACATTCGGGGACGACAACAAACAGTCAGAAAGACAATACTCACCCTCCTCACCCACTACATTGCGATAATCCTGGAAAATCACATTGTTCTTCACACCCATACCGTCTGCACGGATATTAATAAAGGCACGCGCAATCTCAGAACGCTTGCACATTAAACACAAACGACCCTCAGGAGGTAATTTGCCCGTACGAGTATACTCCTCCTCCTCTGTCGGCAATAAAAACTCACGCAACACAAACTGATTCTCAGTCACATGAGGTAAATGCATACCCTGACACTGATCACCCATAATACACGGGCGCTCTTTACCAGTTGGCTCACGCAAATATTGCTCCTCATAAGCCCTGGTCACCACCTGAATAGAAGTACGGACATGTTCCTTATGCTTAATGTCTTCAGGACTCAACGTATCACACGGTTTCTGCTGAATCAAAGCACGCACATACGGAAAGTCATAAGGACGCAAATGAGACAAATCAGTACGATGCCAAAAATCCTTATTACGCTGATTAAAAAACTCAGTCTCCGCTACCATCAAAGTCTTCGACTGCGCAGGCTTATCACGAACCGGCTGAAGAATATCAGGCGTACTCTCCTCAGAAACTGGATCAGAAGGCAACTCGGAAAAGGTTACCGCACCAGACATCTTCTGGCGCTTCGCATCTTTTAAATCAAAATCATTCCAGTGAGAAGACATGACTATATAAGCTTAATTTTATTCCTTATATAGTCATGTCAGATCAATAAAAAATAACATGGATTCGAAATATCACATACGAAAAGAAGAAAACACAGATCACATATTTAGACATCACAGAAAAAAAAAAGAATGAACATCATACTCGTCATCTCCGCCAGTCTATGGACATGGATCGTCGCCAGATGTATAGCCTTTGGACCACACAAAAAAGCAATATGCTGGCAACCAAACATGAACGCAGACACATGGTACAGACTCACCACATTACCAGCAAAAATACCACATCAAATGTTCACATACATGCCATTATTCATCGCAGTCTCCACCATAACACCACTGTACATGCAAAATGAAGCCATACACGCAGCAACCGTTCTAATACTACTCTCAGAACATACATATGTACCAATATTTGTTGCACACATACACACAAAACAGACACTAGCAACATGGGCCGCAATCAACATCATCATCAACATACTTCTCATATTAGCCCTAAAATCACCCATTCTAGCCATCACAACCATCTGCAAAATTGGACTACATACATGGTTTATGACAACAGAACTATACATGATATACAACAACATACAGATACAAAGAGAAACACCCGCCTACGAAGAACGGAAAAATAGAGTCATTACTGTCTAAAAAGCTATTGC
>Ga0209533_1002457_pt1 | contig 16817 bp, 14 predicted proteins | sample COG_04_FD_184748 | JGI IMG/M metagenome (GOLD analysis project Ga0209533, IMG submission 184748) | Pelagic Microbial community sample from North Sea - COGITO 998_met_04 (SPAdes) (version 2) | ecosystem: Environmental > Aquatic > Marine > Neritic zone/Coastal water | place: Helgoland, sampling...
CCATCGTACTTCCACACGTAATAGCTAAAGGATAGTCGCCACTCATTCCCATAGAAACTATTTCCAGGGACGGGTTTGTCTTTTTTAAGCTCTCAAAAGTGGTTTTAAGACTTGTAAATTCTTCTTTAATTTGAGCAGTATTTTCTGTAAAACTAGCCATTCCCATCACACCTACAATCGATATGTTTTTTAAACTTTTAAAATGATCGGACTCTAACAAATCATGGGCTGCTTCTGCAGTCATTCCAAATTTGGTATCTTCTTGGGCTATTTTTAGCTGCAACAAACAGTTGATACTGCGTTGGTGTTTTTCGGCTTGTTTGTTAATTTCGGTGAGTAACTTTAAAGAATCGACCCCATGAATCAAATCGACAAATTCAGCCATATACTTGACTTTATTTCGCTGCACATTTCCAATCATATGCCATTGAATATCTTTGGGCATTTGCTGGTATTTATCCACCATTTCTTGAACCTTATTTTCACCAAAAACACGTTGCCCTGCCTCGTAAGCTTCCATTACGTCCTCTACAGGTTTGGTTTTTGATACGGCAACTAGAGTCACTTGACTTGGCAGCGCTGATTTAAGTTTTAATAAATTGGTTTTTATAGACATAATTAAAATTCGTATATCGTGATTCCACTTCTAATTTTCGGATAAATATAAGTGCTTTTTGGAGGCATAACGGCATTTGAATCTGCAATGGCAAATAACGTTTTGGTTTGAATAGGAAAAAGTCCAAACCCAACTTGGTAATCCTCGCGATCTACAGCCAATTTTATCTGTTCCAAACTGTCGGAACCATGGATGTATCCAATGCGATTATTAGTTCTAATATTAGTGATGCCTAAAATAGGTTCCAAGATATAGGTTTGTAATATATAGGTGTCTAGTTGATCGATTGCTTCAGCACGGTGTTGGTTTATTTCACGCAAAGATAAGGAATAAAATGTGCCCTCTAAATACATCGAAATATCGTTTGTTTGTAAACTCTTATAAGGGCTTTTTCCTTTGTTTTCTATGTTGAAATTAACACCTATTTTTTCTAAGAATGCTGTGGTATTTAACCCGTTCAAATCCTTAATCACCCTATTGTAATCATAGATTTTCAACTGACTTTCTGGAATCAAATAAGTCAGAAAACGAGTATAAGAAACATCTGTTTCATCCTTTTGCATTGCTTTAAGCTCTCGAGCTAGAAGGGCAGAGGAAGCCGACCGGTGATGGCCATCTGCGATATAAAGTGATGGAATATTATGGAAAGCACTTTGAATGAAATGGATATCCTCTGGATTGTCAATACACCAAAGTTTATGAGCTTCATTTTCAGTCTTCCAAGAGTTAACATCGGAAGCGTTTAATTTAGCCTTTCCAATAGCAGATTTTAAAGTAATGTCATCAGGGTAAGTGAGCAGTACAGGTGCTGCATTGAAGCGAACGGTTTTCAAATAATTCTTAAAAGTAATCTCACGTTTCGAAATTGTAGCTTCGTGCTTTTTGATGACATCAGCCTCATAGTCTTCCACACTAGCTGTGGCCATTAGCCCACAAAATAAGTGTCCGTTTTTTTGTACAGTTTCATAAATATAAAATGAAGCTAAAGTATCCGTATTTAAAACTTTTGAGGCTTTAAATGCATCATATTTTTTTCGAACCAACTCATACCGCTTTGATTTTTCAATAGCATAGGACGCCTCTTTTTTTATATTAATAATACTTAAAAATGAGTTCGGGTTTTTTTTCAGTTTGTCTTTTAATTCGTTTTTAGAATATGTTTTATAGGACCTTGAACTAAAGTTTTGAAGTGTTTCCTTAGAAGGACGTACCGCCTTAAAGGGGTGGATTTTTGCCATAGTTTTGGGGGTGTTTATGGGTTGGGTTAAGAAAATTGAGCAGCTACAGTGATGGCTTTTTGGTTTTTGGAATAGTCATAAAACCCTTCGCCTGTTTTAACGCCGTATTTGCCCGCCCGAACCATATTAACTAAGAGGGGGTTTGGAGCGTATTTAGGATTTTTAAAGCCGTCATGCATGACTTCTAATATGGATAAACAAACATCTAGCCCAATAAAATCAGCTAGCTCTAGAGGTCCCATAGGATGACGCATTCCAAGTTTCATAACTGTGTCAATTTCTTGAACTCCTGCCACATTAGTGTATAAGGTTTCAATGGCTTCATTAAGCATTGGCATTAAAATTCGATTGGCTACAAACCCAGGGTAATCGTTAACAACAACAGGAGTTTTATGAATTTTTTTAGTGAGATTTATGATGAATTCAACAACTGATTTTGAAGTGTTGTAGCCCGTAATAATTTCTACTAATTTCATGACAGGTACAGGGTTCATGAAATGCATTCCAATAACACGCTCTGGTCTAGAAGTTTGAGCTGCTATTTGAGTAATGGATATAGACGATGTGTTGGTTGCGAGTATAGTATCTTCTGGACATGCTTGGTCCAACTGCTTAAATATTTTAAGTTTTAAATCTACATTCTCAGTTGCGGCTTCCACAACTAGACTTGCATATTCAACACCTTCATTAATATTTGTAAAGGTTGAAATATTATCTAAGGTTTGAGTTTTATCAGTTTCAGCTATTTTTGCTTTAGCTACTAAACGGTCTAAGTTTTTGGTAATTGTTGCAATAGCTATACTAAGTGCGGTTTGATTAACATCAATCAATTGAACTTTAAAGCCTGCTTGGGCAAATGCATGTGCTATACCATTTCCCATTGCTCCGGCTCCAATAACTGCAATATTTTTCATAAGTACATATTTAAAAACAATCTATAATTTGATACGCAACTCTGAGAGCTTCTGTACCATCTCTCAGTGTTACGATAGGCTTAGTATTGTTATTAATAGCATCAGCAAAACTTTCGAGTTCATCCAAAATAGCATTATTTGGCGCAATTTCAGGGTTCTCGAAATAGATTTGTTTTTTAATCCCTTCAGCATTTTGTAGCACCATATCAAAATCTCCAGGAGTTTCTGGTGCATCTTTCATTTTTACAACCTCGACTAGTTTTTCTAAAAAGTCAACACTGATGTAAGCATCTTTTTGGAAAAACCGGCTTTTTCGCATGTTTTTCATAGAAATACGGCTCGCCGTCAAGTTGGCAACACAACCGTTTTCAAATTCTATCCGTGCGTTGGCAATGTCTGGAGTTTCACTAATAACAGAGACACCACTTGCGGTGATGTTTTTGACAGGAGACTTTACAACACTTAATATAATATCAATATCATGAATCATTAAATCCAAAACCACAGGAACATCAGTTCCACGCGGATTAAATTCTGCTAAACGATGCGTTTCAATAAACATAGGGAATTGGATGTCGTTTTTAACGGCTTTAAAAGCGGGGTTAAAACGTTCAACATGTCCGACCTGTCCTCTTAAGTTGTTTTCAGAGACTAACAACCGTATTTGTTCGGCTTCTTCAACGGTATTAGTAATTGGTTTTTCAATAAAAATATGTTTCCCTTTGGTGATTGCTTTGATGGCGCAGTTATAATGAGAAAGCGTGGGGGTTACAATGTCAACTACATCAACGGCATTTATAAGGCTTTCTAAGGAATCAAAAAAGTTGTATCCAAACTCAGCTTCAACCTTTTTCCCGTTGGAAGCATCGGGATCATAAAATCCTATAAGATCATATTTTTCAGATTTTTGAAGTAGTTTTAGATGTATTTTCCCTAGATGACCAGCCCCTAGGACGCCTGCTTTTAGCTTCATGATGTGTTTTTTTTTGTAAAACTATGATTTTTTATTCCATTTTTATTATCCTAACAACTTTTTATCAAAATCAATCGACTGTTACTGCCTTGTTGGTAAGGTATAACATAAATATTTGTTTGATTTATATGTAAATAAATTAAACACCTCAAATAACTCAGTTTTCCGTTTATTACATAAAAGTGCCGTTTATTACATTAATATGCCGTTTATTACATAACACTTCATAAAAATGGATGTAGGGTATATATTTGCATTTCAGTATAAACGATTAACAAAATATTGAATGACTTTAGGACCCCGCTACATTATAATGTCTTTTACTATATTTTCAGCAGCCAATTTATTTTCTCAGGATGTGGTAAATCAATCGCCTAGCTTAGTTAAGTCAGTGCTGACACAGGCAGGTTCAAGTACAATTTCTTATGAATATACAGATGAAACAGGAGTAATTAAAACTACGAAAGTCCAACAAAGTATAGCTCAATCTGGAGTAGTAGGGGGAGTAAATACATCTCAAAGTTCGGTTCAGCAAGGGTTTTTAAATCATATTAAAGTACTGAAAATTGATAATACTGATGTTGATTTTATTGAAACTGTAGATTTAACGTTTTATCCAAATCCATTTAAAGATGTTGTTAATATTAAGTTTTCAGTTCTGCCAACCTACACAGTATTTGTAGAAGTATTTGATATAAGAGGGCGTTTGGTTTTAGATCAAAAACACCCTCCCTCTAACTTAATTTCAATAGCCACTTACCATTTAGAAGATGCGAGTTATGTTATTAGAGTTTCAAGTGGAAGCCAGGAGTTTCTAAAAAAATTAATCAAAGGAATAAATTAAAATGATGATGAATATGAATGTTTTTAAATGTGTAGGGTTTTTGCTAGGGACTTCGTTGAGTTATGCGCAAAATATATATATAGAAACGTCTCTTTCAAGTGCATCCTTTGAAGAGTTTAGAAATGATGACAATGTAAACACCCTCAATAACACCTATTCTAAACCCGTAGAGTTAGGAATTGGAGTCGGTACGGTTTTTAATATCACAACTGATGAACGCCTTAAATGGGATTTAGGAATTGCTTTTAATACATACAAAATTAACACAAGCTTTAATATTTCAAATTCATTAACTCCAACGCAATATGATCTGAACTACATGTCATTGAAAACTGGCCCTTATTTTTCAGTTCTAAATAGTTCTCGAATTAAATTACAGCTCCATGCGCATAGTTCTATTGATTATTTGACTTTTGGATCCAATCAGTATAGCGATGTATATGTTGATTTAACGAAGGGGGAAAGCTTTAGTAAATTAGTTTCAAGTTACCACTATGGTGTGGCGATTGAAATTGCTTTAACCGATTCTAACGCTATGTATATAAGTTATGATTATAAAAGCAGTTTTACAAACACAATTGAAGCCGACCAACCTTATCGATTACAAGTAACATCTGTCCTAGTTGGATTACGTTTTAAATTAGCCAAACTCCAAAATAATTAAACAAACTTATGATGAAAATTCTCAAACAAATCGTCACCGTTTCTATATTCATTTTTTTAAGTAAAGGGATGGTATTCGCTCAAACAGCCGGGATTAATTATCAAGCCTTAATTCTAAATTCCGAAGAAATTCAAATTCCAGGAGCCGATGTTGAAAAACATCAAATTGCCTTAGGCCTTGAAGACGTCTCTTTTCGTTTTTCAATTACAAATGAAGCGTTTCAAGATCTTTATATTGAAGAACAAACTACGACGACCGACGAGAACGGCATGGTGTCACTAATCGTTGGCGATGGAACTCCATTGTTTTCTACTTTTGATGCTCTTGTATGGAACGGAAATCTCAAATATTTAAATGTTGAAATTGATATTCACAGTCAAAACCAAGGTTATGTTTTTCTAGATCTCCAAAAAATATTGTATTTACCGCAGAGTGGAACAGGAGCTACTATTGCTATTGTAGCTTCATTATTAGAAGTGCCATCTACGGGTGATCAAATTGGAGATATTATATGGGTAAAAGATGTAGACGGTTCTGGACTTCCTTCACTAATGGTGTGGGATGGTAATGCATGGCAACTCGCTCAAAAGGATTATGATCCAACCAACGAACTGGCGCTAGTCGTGGCTTTGGGAGATGATGACCGTGATACTCAGTTCGCAACTCCAGCTGCTGGAGATCAAGTGTGGAATCAAACATGTGAATGTATTCAGGTTTTTAATGGATCAAGTTGGGTAAACACCAATGCCCTAGATGCTACGGCTGCTAGTAATGGCGTTTATGTTACTACAAACAACACCATCAAATTAGGTGGAGCACTAGATGAACCTACAACTATAGTTTCTGATGCTACAAATACCCTTTCCATAACAGGGCTACAGGAGTCTACTTCAACAGCTGACACAAATGTGGTGACGGTTGACACCAATTCTGGAGTGATTACAAGAACGCCTTTGTCAACTCTTTTTCAAGAAGAAGTGACGCTCACTATTGCAGCCAATGATGGTCAAAGCCAATTTGCGACCCCATTTCCGATAGAATCCCCAACGAAAGTCAACGTGTACCGTAACGGCGTTCGTATTGGGTTTACAGTCTTGAATACTACACAAGTAGAATTGGAAGCTGCAGCGATATGTTATCAGGGCGATGAAATACGAATCGTACAATTTACCAACTAATAAAATATAATTACAATCAATAATAAAATCAAATCTTTAAAACTTAAAATTATGAACAACAATTATGTAAAAGGGAGTATTTTAGCTCTAATTTTGATGGCAGGAATTGCCACTCAAGCGCAAACAACTACAGCCACTATTGGCAAACAAACCGAAGCCACACTCGGTCAGGTCACTACGGGAGCAGATGCAACTGCTGCGGCCGATGTTTTTACAGCGCCCACTGCAGGAGCAGTTACACAGGGTGGAGCCATTCGTGTTATCGATAACAAGGGAACTAAGAAATTCTTGCAAGTTCAAAATGGTCTAACCCAAGTTACCGATACAGCACCAGATGGAGGTATCATAACCACTTGGCAATTAGGTGGCGATTTAGTCACTGACACAGAAATAGACTTCAATGGTTCTGCTCTTTCTTTTGAAAATGTGCTTCAAGTAGACCAGAGTAATACAACAAGTGGAGTCCCAGCAACAACGACAATAGCAGATTCTGATGGTTCTACAACCGGTTGGACGCTTTTGGTGCGTGATGAAGCTACAGGAAACATTAAAAAAATGTTAGCTGCAGATCTTATTGTAAGTGGGCAAACTGTATTTACTGCGACTTCAGGGGATTTAACTTATGATGTTGCCGCTGGAGCTCCAGCATTAGCTGGTGCTCAAATACCCTTACCTGCATACCAAAAAGTATGGGTATATCGCAATGGAGCAAAACTATTAGCAGGGCTAGACTATACCATATCAGGAAGTGTAGTCACCCTAGATGAAACTCCAAGTACGGGAGATGCTTGGACCTTATTTACAGGGGATATTATTGAAGTTCAATATTTCAAGTAACCCTCACCCAACTATTCTTCAGCTTAACTAAAGCTGTTTAGAGAATAGGAATTTATTTTTAATATCAGCTGCTTTTTCACACCCTGAGGAGCAGCTGATTTGTCTCGAACACTACTCACGAACTTAAGCTGTTTTAATTTATTACATATCAATGAATACAACCTTTAATACAAATAAACTTAAACGTCAAATTACAATACTACTTGTTTTTGGCTTGCTCAGCTTACAAGCCCAAGCGCAATTAATTAGTGTGATTGATAATAAGGGTACAATTAGCAATGTTCGAAATAATCAAGTCACTACGGCAGCAACAGCGCCAACAACGCCTCTTGAGGGGGATGTATGGTTTGAAACCGATACCTTAATTTCCAGAGTATGGGATGGTACATCATGGGTGCGAATAAACACGTGGCTTGGCTATAAAACCATTCACCACAACATAACAGGAGTTCTAACAATTACAGATGCGCTCCATAATAATACAGATATTCATCTTGAGAGTACGGGGAACCTAACTATTACTAATACAAATGTATCTGATGGCTCAAATTTTTATATCACTAACACCACCAATGTAAATAGGGCTTTATCCTTTACAGGATTTACAGGAGCCTATTTAAGAAATGGAGGCACGGCGACAAATGTAGCAACAGGTTTATCCCTAAAAGCCAACACTAGGTATCTCGTTCACATTACCGAAAATGGAGGTAATTTTTATTTTAATGCAACTGAAGCTGGAGCTGGAGCTGGAGGAGGAGAAACCGATCAAATTATTGATGCTGATGGTGATACATTGGTTCAAGTAGAAGAATCCGCAGACGAAGATAAAATCCGATTTGATACCGCAGGAACAGAGAGAGTTATCATTACTGAAACAGGTAATGTAGGGATAGGAACCAATGATCCTCTTGGGTTGGTACACCTTCGCTCGGGCGCAACACATGTTCCCCTCATCATCGAGACTAACGACATCCGTGCTGGGATAGAATTAGAAACTCAGACTTCTACTAATGCAGGACAAGGCATCTTTAATGTAGGGGTTAATACAGGAAGGGGTATTACAAACTACGGAACAACGGATCAATATGATGCTGGATTTTTTAGAATCGACACGCGTTCAACTCAGCGTAATTTTAGTTGGAATTGGCGGGATTCAAGTTCTGCAACAACCAACAGTTTAATGACCCTTACACGTACAGGGAACTTAGGCATTGGAACAGCTACTCCCGCCCAGCGATTAAGCGTCATTGCTGCTACAGATCCAGCCATTATTGTTGGTACGAGTACTGGTGGAGAAGGAGCCTTGTATTTTGGTAATACAGGACATGGTGTAAAAAGGAATTATAACAATTTGGGGAATGATGTAGGATTGTATACCTCGGCGGCAGATTTACACCTTTCAGCCAACGGCGAAAACACAGGCCAATTTGTCCTTAGAAACAATGGTAATGTAGGGATTGGTACAAGCACACCAAACGCCCCCTTACAACTAGCCTCTACTACTGCTAATAGAAAAGTCGTGTTGTATGAAGCTACAGATAACAACCATGAGTTCTATGGGTTTGGTATTAACTCAGGCGTACAACGCTATCAAGTTGCAAACCCTGCTGCAGACCATGTGTTTTATACAGCTGTAAATGCCACCAGTTCTAATGAATTAGTAAGAATAAAAGGAACAGGTAATGTCGGGATTGCTGCGTCTAACCCCCAAGCAGACTTGCATATTGGTTCGTCATCAACCTCGGCCTCTGATCCTGGAGAGATGATCCTTTCTCGTTACTGGAACAATGCCAACGATGTACGCGCTAGTGCTATTTTTCATTACATTGAATCTGGTGGTGCAGGTGATGGTTTAGGCTTTGCCTCTTCAGGAGATGTAGGACACCGTAATGCTCCTAATCAGTTATCGGAAGCAGATATGGTGATTCGTAGTAATGGTCGTGTTGGAATTGGTACAACTACTCCAGATCATGAACTTGATGTAAGAGGGAATGTAAGAATTGGTAATGGTACATCAGGTGAGCAAGATATACAATTTATATCATCAGCAGTTAATATGCAGGTGGGTGTTAATGATTTTGTCAATGGATTTTATGTATTTGGTGGATCGTATAGATTTACAGTCAACCAGACAACTGGCAATGTAGGTATCGGTACAACAACGCCTAGTCAAAGACTTCATGTTATTGGTAATATTTTGGCATCAGGGACAATCACCCCCGATTATGTATTTGAGAAATATTATGAGGGAGAGAGTAGTTTAAAGTCAGATTACACCATGCAAACCTTAAGTGAAATCGAAGCCTTTACACGCGAACACAAGCACCTCCCAGGCGTACCTTCTGCTCAAGACGTAGAAGAAAAAGGCGGTATTGTTCTAAACCGTGCTACAGAAATCAATTTGGAGAAAATTGAGGAATTGTATTTGCATACTATTGAACAACAAAAACAAATAGAAATTTTACAAACCCAAGTAAAATTACTGTTGGAGTCTAAGGAGTAATAAAAGAGTTAAGAGTCAAGAGTTATGACTTATGAGTATAAAGAAAAGACCATCGTATTCAGTTGCGATGGTTTTTTTTGTGAGAATGTATTAAGTAGGGAGTATTAAGATGTAATAAAATAGCATCTCGATACAATTTTCTTACGAAAATCACACGATGTGACCTTGCGTTTTAAGTTGTCACACTAAGCGTAGTCGAAGTGCAAAAGTGGTTTTGTGTACAAGTTATGTATTGAGATACGAAAATCACTCGATGTGACCTTGTGTTTTAAGTTGTCGCACTAAGCGTAGTCGAAGTGCAAAAGTGTTTTTTTGTACAAATCATGTATTGAGATACGAAAATCACTCGATGTGACCTTGTGTTTTAAGTTGTCGCACTAAGCATAGTCGAAGTGCAAAAGTGGTTTTTGTGTGTATTGTGAAGTTAAAGTACAGACGCTTTTTTTAATATAGTGGTTTTCCTTACTTTTTAGTAATGACATAGCCTTTTTGACACTAATTACGCAATTCGAATTTACCGTTCTTTACATAATTAAATACGTTTATTACGTCAATAAGCCGTTTATTACATAATACTTTTTATTCATTAGGTTAAACATGTTATTTGTATTATAATCCAATTTAATGCATCAAAACCTAGGCTTACTTATGTTATTGTGTAGCCTTCATGGGACTGCGCAGTAAAAATACAACACTTAGTTTAGAAAGCCCTCAATCCAGTTTTAAGTTCTCAAGAACACATCAATCAAATTGACGCCTTTGTTTTTGGAGATGGCACTCTTTACTTCAATAAGTACTTTAGCCTTAGGACCAAAGGCCTTTATAACTACTACAACTGATGGACAAATTGGTCTATACCACACAGTTTGAATCATCAAGTTCATTAGCGGTTGTGCCCACACTAAGCCTATTAAAATAAATATAAAACAGCTGTTAGAGACATAAAATAGACTTCTCATTTTAAATTTTGCGGTTACTTATGGTTATATTATCTTTAGCGCTCAATATTCAAAAGGCTTCTATGGTGGGTTCAAATATTACATTAAAACAATTATCATCTATTTTAGGGGTGTCTATTTCTACCATATCTAAAGCCTTAAATGATAGCCATGAAATTAGCGATACGACCAAAAAACGTATTGTGGAGATGGCAAAACTTCATAACTATCAACCTAATAAAATTGCAGTCGGCCTAAAGTCTGGGAAAACCAATACAATAGCGGTAGTGATTCCAAGTGTTCAAAATAGTTTTTTTGCACGGGCATTGTACGGAATCGAAAGTTTAATTTCCGAAACCAATTTTAATATTATTGTGTGTTTGACCAAAGAATCTCATGCTAAGGAAGTGGAAACCTTTAATATGTTGTCCAACGGGGTTGTTGATGGTTTTATAGTGGCTGTTTGCGAAGAAACACAAAACTTACAACAGTACGATCATTTTACCAATGCAATGGCTAATGGGAAATCGGTAGTGATGTTTGATCGGGTGATTGATTCTGTGAATTGTGGAAAAGTGACCACCAATGATTTTACGGCCTTATCTGAAGCGACTCAAAAACTGATTCGTTTGGACCGCAAAAATATCGTATTGCTATCTACAATTCATAAGCTAAATGTTGGAAAACTACGAACACAAGGGTATCTAAAAGCAATGGAAGTTGCTGGGTTTTTGCCTACAGTTTTAGAATCGGATGATCAACATGCCGGCGCAGTAATGACGGATTATTTAAATGCTAACCCTGTGGATGCTATTATAGCCTTGGATACCGATGCGTCATTAGCCGCCCTAAAAGCGGTTAAAGTTTCTGGGAAACAAATTCCAATGGATGTGGCGGTGATTGGGTATGTAAGTGAGCGTATGGCACATAACCTTACTCCAGAGTTAACGACCATTAATCAGCATAGTTATACGATAGGGAATTCGGCTGCATCGATGATGTTAGAAGCACTCAGATCCAAAGTGAAGGAGATGAAGCCCGTGGTGATTAGTTCGTCGTTATCGGTTCGAGATTCGTCTTAAAAAAATACACAAGCCCACGAATGAGCTTGTGTTAGGTTTTACCTTGCCTATTTGCCAAACATCAATACTTCGTTCACCACGACTTCGGTGCTGTAACGTTTGTTACCTTCTTTATCGTCCCAAGAACGGTAGGTAAGTTTGCCATCAATCGCAATTTCTTTACCTTTGGTGAGGTAGTTTTCAACAAGTTCTGCAGTTTTGTTCCAGGCGATAAGGTTGTGCCATTCTGTTTTGGTTTGTTTTTGTCCATCTGCATCTTTGTAGTACTCGTTTGTTGCTAATGAAAATTTGGCTATTTTTTTTCCACTATCTAAAGTGATAATTTCTGGGTCATTGCCCAGGTTTCCTACTAACTGTACTTTGTTTCTAAGTGTGTTCATCATAATTAATTTTAAGGTTATTACAGTTTTACTATCGAACTATTCGACAAGGCAAAGATGCGGTGATGACCAAATTTTAGTCGGTAATTACCTATTTAATTTCGTTTGTAATTATTTGTAGTCGTTTGTAATTGAATAATTTTTTAGTATATTTAGGCCTTATAATCTAGAATTTACTTTCAAATGAAAAAGCAATGCCCAGAATGCAACGACCCAATTATTGGTCGTACCGATAAGAAATTTTGTAGTGACGGTTGTCGAAATAGTTTTAATAATCGCGTTAATAAGGATCAGAAAAACTTGATTCGAAATATTAACAATCGATTACGAAAAAACTGGCGTATTTTGGAAGCACTCAATCCGCACCAAAAAACAAAATCTACACGAGATAAGCTTATTGCTAAAGGCTTTGACTTTAATTATTTCACAAGTATTTATACCACTAAGTCAGGGACGGTTTATTATTTTGTGTATGACCAAGGGTATTTGCCTTTAGAGAATCAATTTTATGCTTTGGTAAAACGCGAATAGTGTAATTTCTAAAGGAATTTTTTACCGATTACACGTTTAAATCTACCGATTATTACGTCAGATAGCCGTTAGTTACATGACCGTTGTAGGGGTTTGACAGAGGGCATATATTTGGCGTATGTAATTTAATATCTTACTTAAAAAGTTAAATTGGTTAATTTTTAAAAACATCACCTCGGTGATGTTTTTTTTGCTTTAAAATGAATGGCCGCCCCGTTTAAATACTTAATATTTCCGTTTATTACATAAAATGTCCGTTCGTTACATAATGGTTGTAAGAACTTTAAAGGTTATATATATTTGTCCTAACATAGCATCGGAGTTTCTTGATGTTATTTAAAAGTTAAATTGGTTAATTTTGAAAAACACCACGCAAGTGGTGTTTTTTTGCTTAAAAGCAAATAAAAAATCAATTTGATTTCAAAAAATCTATTACTTTTGAATTAAAATTTATAAAAATGAAACAACTTAAATACACCATCCTACTAATCGTTTGTTTTTCCATGCAAATTCAGGCGCAAACCCCTTCAACTTTAGTCGCACACTATAAAGACTATTTTAAGCAAATGCAACAGCAAGGCGATATTCAAGGCATTATCAATGCTATGACGCATTTGGTTTTGTTGGAGCCAAACGTGAAGCGTAAAGATACTTTAGCTGCCCTTTATATGAACGAAGGGAAGTATATTCAGGCGTTAAATGTCATTGGGTTCGAACTTTTAGAAACGGACACCAATTTGGCTACAGAAGTCAAAGCGGTTAGTTTGAAATCTTTGAACGAACCAAAACTTGCTATTGCGCATTATGAAGTACTTTATAAACAAAAACCTTCAGCGTCTATTGCTTATGAATTAGCAGATTTGAAAATCCAAATTGATGATCATGCTGGAGCTGCGCTAAACATCTCCTATGGAATTGCAAATTCCACTACGGATATGATGAGGTCCTACTACGAAACGCAGACGCCTTATCAAGTTTCATTACTGTCGGGTTTTGTATATCTAAAAGGAATTTCTAAATTTAGAGAAAATCCTGAAACCAATCATGATGCTGCTATCCTACTCTTGGAAGAAGCTCTAGCATTAGCACCAAATTTTAATATGGCCAATATTGCTATTAATGCTATACGCGCTCAAAAAGACGCTAAAAAAACAGAATAGTTACGCCTATAAATAATCATAAAAAAAGCAGTCCCTAGAGGCTGCTTTTTTTATTTGTGGATATTACCAGATTCTAACACGTTCATCTTCTGGAAGGAACATTTTGTCACCTTCTTTGATATCAAAAGCTTCATAAAAAGCATCAATATTTTTGAGTGGTTGTGTTGCGCGCTGAATCCCTGGGGAGTGCGGATCCGTTTTTATTTGTCGTCTTAAAGCATCTTCACGCGTTAGGGTTCTCCATACGGTTGCCCATGACATAAAGAAACGCTGTTCTGCGGTGAAACCATCAATATCTTCTGGTCGGCCATTGGCTTCAAAAAAGAGTTGAACTCCATCATAAGCGCCAAGTACGCCTCCTAAATCTCCAATATTTTCGCCTAAAGTGAATTTCCCATTGATATACACACTGTCCATAACTTCAATAGCACTGTATTGTTCTGCTAAGGCGTTACCACGTTTTTCAAATTCTGCCAAATCTTTGTCGGTCCACCAGTTGTTAACGTTTCCATCGCCATCAAATCGGGCGCCAGAATCATCAAAGGCATGTGAAATTTCATGACCTATAACTGCACCAATTCCCCCATAATTGACCGCTTCATCGGCGGTATAGTTATAGAAAGGAGGTTGTAGAATAGCTGCTGGAAATACGATTTCATTGTTTAAAGGATTGAAATAAGCATTCACCGTTTGTGGTGGCATACCCCATTCGGATTTGTCTACAGGCTGGCCAATTTCAGAAATATTTTTACTGAGACTCCATCGGGAAACTGCCAACATGTTTTCTGCATAGCTGTTGCCTTGTTTGATTTGTAGTTCAGAATAATCTTCCCATTCGTCTGGATACGCAATTTTGACGGTAAACTTATCTAATTTTTCAATAGCTTTAGCCTTGGTTTCATCACTCATCCAATCCAATACTTGGATTCTGTTTTGAAATGCCTTGATTACGTTGGCAATCATTTTTTCTGCTTTTACTTTGGCTTCTGGTGGGAATTTAGCTTCCACATATAGTTTTCCAATAGCTTCTCCTACAGAGCCATTCACGGTTCCTAGAGCGCGTTCTTCTGCAGCACGTTGTGTTTTAGATCCGCTCAGTGTTTTGCTATAAAACTCCCAATTTGCAGTTTCAATTTCAGGAGTCAAAAAGCCGGCAGCATTGTCTAATGTGCTCCAAGTCATTAGTGTTCTTATGTCCTCGATTGGTGTTGTGCTAAGGAAGGTGTTTAAGGCTTTCATATATTTTGGTTGCATGACCAAAACGGTATCCAAAGCTGCAGTTACTCCCATATCTTTAATAAATTTATTCCAGTCAATTGCAGGAGTGATTGCGTTAAGTTCGCTCACTGAACGTGGGTTATTAAAGTTTCTAACGTCACGTCTTTGTACTTTATCCAGTCGTGGTTTTGCCAGTTGTGTTTCCAAATCGAGTACAAGTTGTGCTGCAGCTTTTGCTTTGGCATCATCATAATCAATAAATCGAAACATTCGCGCCACATGATCTACATATTGTCCACGAATTTCTTTTGTTTTTGCATCTTGATCTAAATAGTAATCCCGTTGTAGTCCTAGACCCCCAGGAAATACCCAAGCAGTGTTCATGCTGCTGTTGTTTAGATCTGCTTCTGCACCAATTCCTGCAAACGGGGCAGAGACGCCTACTGTTTTTGCATAGACCGTTTGCATGTCTGAGATATTTTGAATACTATTAATAGCCTCTAAAAGTGGAAGAATAGGCGAGATGCCTGCAGCTGTTCTGGCTACAGAATCCAGTTCGGATTCAAACATTAATAAAGCTTTTTTCTGGTCAGAACCGTCTTCATAAGTGCCCAGTTCTTTAGAGGTTTTAATAATATCAAGCACGTCTTTTCGTGTTGATTTCCTAAGCACTCCAAAACCACCCCATCGCGATTCGTCATCAGGAATGGTATTGGTTTTCATCCAGTTTCCATTCACGTAATCATAGAAATTATCTTTTGGATTTACGGAAGTATCCATATTTTCCAAGATAATTCCAGGAATTTTCTCAGCGTCTGAAAACGGATTTTTAGATTCGGTCTTGCAGGCATTGAAGCCCAACAGGCCAAATGCACACAGTACGGTAAGCTGTTTTAAGTTCATGATGTTTAGTATTTAGTGATTGTTATATCATAGTAAGACGCCCAATGAACTAAAAATGTTACAGTTACACAAAACAATTAACATAAATTTAATTGAAAACTTCAAAACAGACTTTTAGTAAATTACTACTAAATAGAGAGCTTAGAGCTTACAATCTCTTACTCTGGTTTAGTAATTTGTTGTGCCTTCTTTTCAAGCGTTTTATTGATTTGAAATATTAAATTTGTTTGTGCTTGAATGAGTTCAATTTTTGTCTCATTAAATTCTTTTGTGTCTAAAAGCTCAAGGGAGTAGCTTTCTCGTAATTTATGAGTTAGGGTTTCCAAAACGGTCAAACGGGTTAAAATACTCGTTTCGTTTAATGCGTTTGGGATGGATTTTTTTAGGTCTACAAACAGTTGGTTTAAATCTTCAGTTGGGGTATTTAAAAGATCGAGTATATCGGTTTCTAGGTTTTTTATGTTTTTGTATAAGGAGTGATATGTGGACCATTTGGCAAGTTCTGAAGGTATTGCGTGGTTTTGTTGTTCAGGGGTTTTTTGTACAGAAATTGCTGGTTCTGTAACCGTTTGAGACGAGAGGGGTTTTGATGGCGTTTCTTTACAACTTTGATAAAGGAGTACACTAAAACTTAGAACGGAATAAAAATATATATTTCTGATTTGAAAAGGAATCACGCTTTTGTTGAGGTTTAATGTTTTTTCAAATATCTAACTAAATAACTAAAATTCATAATATTAATATAAGATATAAGTGAATTGTGTTTCAAACGGAAATTACTCCTTTTATTGGCACTTGGTTAGAAGTTACAGAAGCGATCACCTACGGTATAAATGGA
>Ga0209533_1002464_pt1 | contig 16794 bp, 18 predicted proteins | sample COG_04_FD_184748 | JGI IMG/M metagenome (GOLD analysis project Ga0209533, IMG submission 184748) | Pelagic Microbial community sample from North Sea - COGITO 998_met_04 (SPAdes) (version 2) | ecosystem: Environmental > Aquatic > Marine > Neritic zone/Coastal water | place: Helgoland, sampling...
AACGGATTCGATACGTGATTGGGATTACTGTATCCATTCACTCTTTTTTTACCGCATCGACGGCATTTTGCGCGACAGGGGGACAGAATTTGGTTGTCTTGGTATTCGCGTTGATGGACTTCGCAGCGGTTGTCTTGCATTAGAAAATTGAATGTATATACATTGTAGATATTACTATATAATTTAAAGTTTATTACATTTGAATATAACACGACATGTTAAAAACATATCCAAAAACATATGCGTTTGGCGAAAAAACCCTCAAAGATATCAAATATGAAGAAGAAACCAAACAGTTATATACCAAATGGGCAGATGATTTTAGCAGCGGGAAAATACAACTTGGAAATATTAGTATACCATCAAATAGGAGTAGTAATAAACAACATATTGAACAGAAAAATAGGCGGGTGGAACTAGATGAAGACGACTCGCATGTCATCGTAGAAAACTGTGTAAGGTGTGGTCAAACACAACCAATAACTCCATTATATTTCACTAGCACTGTAGGTAAAAAAGGACGTGTTAATAATATTGATACAGAGAGTGGAATGGAGAAAATTTGTAATTCACAATCACGTCCGTGTAGGATTTGTTTAAAAGAATTGGCACAATTAGAGAGAAATAACCAAGACGAAACTATAAGATTGTTGCTTAAATCATATCCAAAACTAAATAGAAAATGGTATGACAGAATACCAAATATGTGTGATATATTTAATCTACCTTTGACTGATCAACCAAATGTGAAATGGAGAGTAAGCATTCAAAATAATGGTTCAACGCGAGAACACTTGCCAGAATATTGTACTAAAATTGCATATGAACTTAACGTTCAACAACATACTGCTATACCAAATCTTAAAGAATGCTATAAAGAGTTGTTCAAAATGATGGTCAAAGAACTACACAGTCCTACATCTACTATAGAACTAGTTCGTGAATTAACCACATGGAGGACTAATTCACCTGCAGAGAACGGTGTTGATGTTAAATGGAATGAACCTGGATATGGTGCGCAATCTAGATATAAACATTTACCTCAGCTGTTAGCTGGGTTAAGAGGATGTTGTATGGTATGGGATAAAAAAAGTAAACGAAATCCTGCAACAGCAGGTATATGTGTTACTGCAGCACAATTGTTTAATAAAATGGTAAAACAGGGGTTTAAGTGTTATTATACGGGTATCCCCTTTACTAAGAATAGAGATTGTTGGAGATATTTCAGTCTAGAACGATTAGACAACTCGTTAAACCATACTGATGAAAATACCGTGTTTATTTGCCGAATGTTTAACACCGCAGGACAGTTGAATAGACATATGATACACACTGGCTTATTATCACAAATACTTGTTCCACTTTCAGACGAGGATAGAACTTTAATCATAGCTGCCAGAGACATGGAGAAGTAATGTGTTAGGGTAATACAAATCATATAAAGTCACCTCACATATCAATATAATCATGTCTTACATCGACGCGACCGAAGCCCCTCCGAGCCACGCTATTTTATATCTTAATGTGAAAGATAATATGTTACACTACAAATATCAACCCACAATTGTCCAACACAATTTAAACGTTTTAAATGACGACTATCCAAACTCAGGATTTGATTTATTTTTTCCAGAAAATACAACCATCGCAAATGTTGCCCCAGCATCTATGGTCTCTATGGGTGTGCGTGCGGAGATGAAAATCTACGACTCATTTACAAATGCATGGAAGCCTACTGGTTATTACATGTATCCCAGATCAAGTATTTCTAAGACACCTCTTATGCTAGCAAATAGTGCAGGTATTATTGATAGTGGATACAGAGGAGACCTCATTGGAGCATTCCGTAACTTGGGCGGTGAGCCACATGATGTACAACAACATGCACGATTACTTCAAGTTTGCGCACCCGACCTACGCCCAATTGTTGTAAAATTGGTCGACGAAACATTTTTTGAAGAAACGTCTCGTAAGACGGGTGGGTTCGGATCGACTGGGGTATAAATATAAACTACAAGAATTGAAATGTATCTAAAGACGTATCCTATGTCATACTACAAGTAAATCCTTTGATTGAACAATGCCCACATCCAATATCAAAACCACTCCCAAAAACAAGCCCGGTTCCAAGACCAAGTCTGGCGAAAAGGTACTCGGTAAGCGCCGTGCAGGTGCTGACCCCGACTCATCTGAGAACGATTCCGATTTCATTGATGAAGACCAGGAAGAGGCTGAGATGGACTCGGTCGAATACCATAAGTTCCTTGCTAAGATGTTTCCATCCAGACATGCTACAGAGAAGGCCAAGACGGGCTCAAGATTGAAGAAGTTACTTACCAAAGAAATAGAGGATGAAGAGGAGGAAGAGGAAGAAGAGGAGGAACCTTCTCCCAAGAAAAGCAAGAAGAGTAAGGCCTCTCCAAAAGCAGCAAACAAACGTCGCAAGTTGGTAATTGAAAGCGAGAGTGAAGAAGAAGAGGATGAAGAAGAGGAGGAGATAGATACAACCAAAAAGAAAAAGAAGGGTCGAGGAGGCGCATTATCTCGTTCTGGTTCTGGAAACAAACTAAACATTATATTCGCAGTGGGAGGTAAGAATGGTGTCTATGCAGACGATGACGAAGAGGATGAAGATGACTACGAGTATGAAGATGATGAAGATTACGAAGAACTCACTAGTGAAGATGAAGATGTCAGCGTCTCTAGTGTTTCAGATTCATCCGACGAGGACGAGGATGAGGACGAGGATGAGGATGGGGATGAGGACGATAGTGAATATGTTGATGAAGAAAGTGAAAAAGAAATGATAGTAACTCGTTCATCTAAATCGGCAGGAAAACAATTGCGTAATCGTGTCATCAAGAAAGAACTTGTCGTAGAACCTGATAATGAAGCAGATGACACTGCAGACAAACAACAAGTAAAAAAAACATCCAAGTCATCTGTAACATCTTCAAGCGATCGAGCGATGTTCGATGCGCTTCACAAACTCAGGATGGAAAATCCAGGAAGTAAACTACTTCATGAATCAATGGAAATGGGTTTTGACCATTATCAATCCAAACTGGAAAAAAGCGACCGACAATCCGTTAGAAAGGCAGAGAAGCAGAAGGAGAAGAACGACCGCATCTTCAAGAAGTTGCTTCGCGACAAGAACAGCGGGAACGATTATACGTTCTTCAGCAAACTTGAGCAAGACGTGCAGGTGAAACTCATCAAGGAGGCACGCGAGGTGAATAAGATTTCCCAGATCGACGCGCCATACCGCATCAGTATTCTGCAGTCGGAAATCCCGCATGTATTCAAGTCCATCGCACTCAAAAAGTTGAACGCACTCAAGTATATGGAACCAGGCAGCGGCGAGTTCTACAAAATCAAGAACTGGGTGGACGCCTTCATGCGCATTCCCTTTAACTCTTATCGCACGCTTCCAGTTACAATCACCGACGGAGTGGATAAGTGTCACGAGTTCATGGAGAACGCCCAAAAGACATTGGACGATGCTGTATATGGACTAGACGACGCCAAGATGCAGATTATGCAGATGCTGGGACAGTTAGTCACGAACCCAAAGGCCATTGGAACAGCCATCGCCATCAAGGGTCCCATGGGTACGGGTAAGACCAGTCTGGTCAGGGAGGGCATCAGTAAGATCCTAGACCGACCCTTCGCGTTCATCGCGCTCGGCGGCGCCACGGATGCCAGTTTCCTAGAGGGCCACTCTTATACCTATGAGGGAAGTGTCTGGGGCAAGATTGTTCAGATTATTCTGGACAGCAAGTGCATGAACCCGGTCATCTACTTTGACGAGTTGGACAAGATTAGTGACACACCCAAGGGCGAAGAGATTGCAGGCATCCTGACCCACTTAACGGACACAGCACAGAACAGCCAGTTCCACGATAAATACTTCTCGGACATCGACTTCGATTTGAGCAAGTGTCTGTTCATCTTCAGTTACAACGATGAGAGCAAGGTAAATCCTATCCTGCGCGACCGTATGTATCGTATCCAGACCAAGGGCTACGACGCCAACCAGAAGACGATCATCTCCAACAACTACGTAATCCCCAAGATCCGCGAGCAGATATTGTTCAAGGAGGAGGACATCGTGATCCCCGACGCCACAATCCATCATATGATTGAGAAGTATTGCGACAAGGAGGACGGTATTCGTAACTTGAAGCGATGTCTAGAAGTGATTTACACGAAGTTGAACTTATGCCGTCTGACCAAACCTGGCAGCAACCTCTTCACAAAAGACATGCCAACCGACGTGATCTTCCCCTTTACAATCACGACAGAGGTGGTGGATAAGATGATCAAGTGCGAAGACAAGGCGTGGGCCGCTCAAGGAATGTATGTTTAAATAGATAATGTGTATAACGAAATCAAAATAATAAAAATCATAAAAAGAAGGCGAACGCCTTCTTTTTATGCGTGTACACTATAAACCAACTATGGATGCTGCAACTAAGAATGCTGTACCTAAGAATGGCGATACAAAAATACAGGAACGAGGATTTGTCAGTAAAGGAGGTGTTATAATTCAAGATTGGTTGCATGAATATGATGCTAATACAAAAGAATGGATCCCCATAAAAGAGATCAGAGAAGGGATGACCAGAGAAGAGATATTAAGTAGACAATCTACTACTAACAATCATAATCCCCAATCATTAGTACAAAAAAAAACTCTACCTTCAAATGCAACCACCGCAAAGGCAATGATGGCTATTAACAGTAAAAATGCTATCAAATTAGAACAAGAAAAACAAATCCTACAAGAGGAACAACAGAAGGAACAACAGAAGAGAAAAGAAATGGAGAAGAACCTACAGCAATGTAGAATAGATTCGAGTAACAAATATCCAGATGGGGTAGCTCCAGGATGTTACATTTTGGGCGGTCGTCGGCGCACGCGTCGGCGCAAACAAAAATCTAGTCGGCGTCGAACGACGACCCGAAAGCGGCCCAAACGTAGCCGCGCGAAGCACTCGACAAAGAGACGTCGAACACGCGGAAGGAAATGAGACAAGCCTATATAAGGCGTTTGGGTTGTTATATTTTTGTCATTGTTGAATGTAATTAGATGCGGTTCCTATTAGGTCTATTTACTATTGCAGCGTTTGTAGGCACCGTCACGTTGGCCGCTCCTCATACTAACCTCGAACTGATGAACGCTTTAGTCAATGGGGGGCGACGACAATATCAAGACATCATGGTCTACAATGACCTACATAGTATGGTATCTGCGGGCGACCCACCACACAAGGCGATGTCGAGTGGATTGGAGGGGTTGATGAATGTATACGACAGATTGTATAGTTACGGATTTTCATTAGCAGGATACCAGTTCATTGGTCTAGCAGTGTCATCGATCAATGCTAGTATCTCATGGTCCGACCAATTGGCGTTTTTTCTATTGTCATGTGGATTTGTAATGTCATGCTTTAGTGCGCTCCTCTCGTTTTGCATGTACGAATATATATGTGGGATACGTAACGAGACAAACGAGTTTATCATAGCGGGCATGAACGCATACCGCCCTTGGCTGTTTTTGCCACACCCGTTGCTACTCTTTAACACAAGTCTTTTCATTATTCCGTTTAATATTCTCATTCATAGTATGCTCTTACCATATTTCGCAATAGCGATGAATATAATATCTTGTGCGTTGTGTGGCGGGTTCTACATACATCGACGGATGATTGTAGATAAGCAAGAGTATGCCCCCGTTTCTCATGTGTCCAATGTTTTAGGTGATCCAGTGGAAGAAACTCTTATTGAAAATGATTGCACGCCGACCACTTTATTAAAGCGCAATATTAACAGTGCGGTTAGTACGAACAATGTAAGTGAGTTCTAACTGTTCAAATCCCTATTTTTTATATAGATATTACATAAATGTCTCTACAAGAACCTGACGACGCAGATTGTTCATACCCTTGGTACCAACCATTAGGGTTTCGTGTATGGAATATATGGGCATCACATCAAGGTAAAACCTTGGTGGAATACAACACGGGACACAAAACCAATCATATCAAATTATTTCATTTCAAAAAACTTTTAGCGGAAAAGGGTTTCAACCTGAGTGATAGTCAATTATCTAAAATCAAAAAGAAATTATCTATCGACTTTGTGGTCTCTGAACAGTCCGAAAGCGACTTACGTAAAATGTGTGAATACTGTGGAGCGGAAACAGACATTAAAAAGGTGTGTAAATATTCGCTACCTGACATTATAATGTTCGGCAACAGTCTAGGTCTAGAATTTAATGAAGTGGAAGAGGTCTTATTGAAATACGGAGGCGGTGCATATACGCGTGCGCGATGATTTCATATACATGATATACATCCGTCTCGGATGTTATTATATTTTTCTTTGTATATTATATAAATGTCTGTTACAACTGCTGCAAAATTAGTTATTAAACCCAGTTCCAATACCCTAAAAAACAGAGCACCTTCATCGGGGGTACACACATTTCTCGCAATAGAACCACCACACATTACACCTGAAAATAGAATTAATAATAGACAACAACGCGAATTACTCCAAATGGAGCGAATGGATCAACCCAACAGGATGTTGGAAAAAAAGGAAGAAAAAAAGAACGAAGAAAGGGCTAGTGGAGAGAACGAAGATTTTTTCCCCCCGCCTAAGGCTAAGGGCGGTAGGGGAACCAACCTGCATTCGCTAGGCCGAAGACGCGCGCGGGCGACAAAAAGGCGTCAAACGAAGCAGAAAAAGACAAAGAGAAGAAGGACTAAATCGATGAGGAAGAAGAGGAGAATGACCCGTTCGACAACAAGACGTCGGTAATCATACTGATTGACACGACATAAGTATATAAACAACTGCGTACATGTAATATATCCCTGATATATTACATGAACATCGACCAGATGATCCATAAGCGCGTTACGCTGACCGATGACCCAGTGACTTCGGTGTACCTAGATAATATTTCCATTGGGCGATACAAGGATATTATCACTTCTATACAAGAGACACAACGCCTCTTTCGGGAGAGCGCGACATGTCAAAACAACCACGCAGCGCAGGCGGACGACCTGCAAGACATGGTAAACATCATCCTCAACAAACTCAAAAGCGAATGCCATCACGACTACGTGCGCTGCGATACCGGAACGTCGTGCTCGAAATGCAACGTGCATATTAGGTAATACGTATTTTCCTGCTCTTCCTGCTCTTCCTGCTCTTCCTGCTCTTCCGACCTTTACGCGATGTCCTCTTATATAGTCTCCTAGATCTAGATTTACCACCACGTTCCATTTGGTCTAGTTGAGCATTACTTTCCATTTCATCCAGTTCAGTTTGAACCGTCTCAATTGCGACCTCAATTGACCTCCCACGACATTCGCCTAACATTTCTTGTGCGAGACGAAGTACTGGAAAACTACACCATTTGTCATCCTGAATATTGTATCGTTTGTATAAGATGTATTTTGCAGCAGGATGTAACAGTAGCCACTTTCCAAGCGTCGCTGCAAATATCGCGACCTCATTCCCTCCGCCGCCAGTTTGGGTGACATGGGTGCCCTTTTTGCTGTTATGCACCATTATATACATATACAGTTATTAGATTTCTAAAACATATAATATTGTGAATGTTATATGTTTTACACATGATAATACGTGGTTATAATTTACTTACGATTTCCACATCTGTTGGGAAGAATGGTATTGTCGCGCACGTATGCGGCGCCGCCGGCGCCGACGTCTGTGTTCGTCGCAGCGCATCCGCATCCGAACGCCTCCTTGGCGCCTTGGGTTCCTAGAGACGCGGTGTCCACGCCGTCCTTCAACGTATCTGGTTTCTTTTTGTCGTCCTTAGTGCAACCACTCTCCTTGGCAGATTTGCTACCCCAGATCACACATGGTGAATACCATGGTGATGAACACTCGCATGTCTTTTTACGAATATCTGTTATTTCGATAGAGACTTCATCGTTGCCGCTCAGAAGACTGTACACGGCATGGAACGCGAGACGGATCATGTCGCCCAATGTGTAACTGCAACAAGAACATATGGAAACTCCCATAACAATCCACACAAGCGCGATGGCGATGATATATTTAATGATGGTTGGAGCCTTCTCGGTCAATGTGTCTAATTTAAAAGTCATAGAACGGTAGTATATGGTACGTTGGGATTATTTTTCGACTAAATCGAAGAAGTCGATGCATGCAGTATAGTCGCGCATGACGATCCCATTGGAAAGGGGAAACGTCTCCGTATCGGTGATAAGATGGTACAATATGGGACGTGACATGGGAGAGAAGACGTGCGAATACGCCGGCACAAAGAGCGTTGAGCGATCCTTCCCAGTTTTACTATCCACAAACACGTTATGCGGTGCACCGCACAGGGTCGCATGCATATTTCCGCCTAAATCAGATCCAATGTGACTGGTGGTCTGACGAAGGTCGGCACCCAGGACGGAGACAACCCCCGTAACACGCACACCGCCAGCGAGCTTGTATCCCACGGTGATGTGTTCGATACGCACGGCGGTGCCGTCGGCACCGGATACGAGCGTATCCGCCACTAGACCACCTTCGAAATGGCGATGAATATCTTCCGGATTAGACGTTCCACTAAACCCTATGTTCGTAGGGTGGTGGCGTAGATGGGTGGAGACCATACCATCCTCATGGAGTTCGTCCCAATCAGAAAATACGGTATCCCCGATTGTAATATGCTTTGTTGATGTGTTTATACAGAATACATGGGGGAGGTCATATTCAATGTTTGGTTTCGCGTCTGGATGGTCCTTCACATGTATCCATGCGTCAATGTGTTTCACGTAATGTTCTCCAGTTACATTTACCCCGTTTAGAGAGAAGACCTGATTGTCTCCAGTCTCGATGCGCATTATCGCAGTTACCACTCCACCATCCACCAACATGGTTCCAGGCCGAATCTTATTCATAGGCACAATGGTACCTCCGAGGCACGCGATAGGTGTGTCTGGCCCGAAACATGAGTTACGCGACGGGGTCGAAGGAACCGCAAGTGGAGACTCTACCCCGAACTCTGCGAAAAATACAACCATAATAAGTAACGGAACCATAATTGATAAAAAGGTCACTGTCAGTGTAGCGGCAATCGCCCAATACCATGGTGCAAACCATGCTAATGCAAACGTTATAATAATCAGTATGGAAATGGCAATCAAAATGATAATTACAAACGTCAGTAACAGACCAAAGAATGACATCATAGAGTAATACGTTCCAACAAGCATGTAGACCCCACTCTTAAAAATCCCCTGTATTTTAGCAAGCATATCTTTAAGGGCGACGATCATGCGCTGCATCGGAGGTAGGATGTTTGTGAGGCGCGTAAAAAAATCTTTAAATATGTCCGCGAGTTGCGTACGGATATGTGCAACCATTTTGCGGATATTCTGTAGCGCAACCAACATGCTATGCCACAACTTCATTATAGGACCTAATATGCTCTGAACTGGCTGCACAAAGTAACCAGTGATTTGTTCAAGTGTAGTATTCAAACACGAGTTGAAGTTCTTGCCAGTGAACTCAACCCAACTCATATTTTTTGGTCGCATGATATTACCTGCAAACGGAATGACGTTGGGACTACATCGATTTGCTACCCAATTGCGTCGTATCGGTTCAGCCTTTAACATCATGCGTTGATACATGTGAAATATCGCTAGAAATACCACAAGAACGATACAAAACAGTAGCGACCCACCATATGTATCAAAGTACGATGCCTTATCGTATATATTGCTCACGGCATGTATTGTTTGTTGAATATTATCCATGTACTCTACACGGATAATATTCGAGGGAATTACATTAATCACGATACACATCTAGCAATTATCGCATTTTATCAGGAATCGCATCGTCGTCCCAATCCCAGAACTCGCGGTCGCCGATACATATTTTGTGATCATCAGTAATCAGACAAGCGAACTCAGCTGGAACATCCCTCACGGGAATCGCATCTGGGTGGTCGCGTACTCTGATGTATTTTCCCAGATTGCAGTTAAGTATATAATGCGCACCAGTAACTAGAACAGAAGACCCTTCTGATTGTATAGGGACACGAAACATCGCCTCCTCATTCTCATTTGCAATACACATTGTTCCAATTACTCGGCTTCCATTATTCAACACATTTCCTAAACACACGTTCTTCATGGCTTTTTTCTCTCCATCTTGTAAAGTTACTAAGGTTTCGGGGTGGAAACATAACGACCTTGTCATCTGTCCTGGCGGACCACTCCATACGCTTCCCAACGTCATGCGCACCCCGTCCATCATGTACATGAACGTCACTACTGTTCCTGAAAGTTTGGCAACACTGTCCTTGATTGCAATAGTTATTTTCTGAAACTCAAATACCAGGTTCACAAAAATACCCATCACAGATCCCATTATGCCTCCGAATGAATCACGAATAAATGCAATCATCTTGCGGAAGTTCTGCAGACTACCCATGGTGTCTGTCGCCATAGACTGCATCGAACTTATCGTTGTCCAGATTGGTTGGAGAAGGTATCCCATATAATTGGCCTGCATGTTCTGCACACAATGGGTAAAGTTCTTACTAACATCATCCGCAAACGGCATATATACTGGATTGCACCGATACTTCGGCCAATTTTTGCGTATCTCTTGCAGTCGCAGAAAAATAGAAATCACGAAGATCAATGCTAAATAAGCCATGTTCACATATACAAAATTAAACCAATCGCTTCCTCTTGGCATTATTTCAGGTGACTGTATGTACTATACTATACGAGGAAAACATATTTGCCGAGGTAGGCGCGCTTTATGATTGTGGTTCGGGAACATTGGAATCAAGCGCCGACTGTGCTCCCATATTCATTCCATTCGTTTGTGCTAAGGATGTTTGAGCAGCTACCGTCTGGTCGCCGCCGCCACGATCGGGATACATAGGCGTGGGAACCTCGGCCAAGACAAATCCTGCACCACATGGGCTGCCGCCGCCGCCACGCATGCGCTTCTTGCTTTTCATACCCTTTCTACCTTTTCTGCCTCGCACTCGACGGGAACTGTGGCGCGTACTTTTACGGCGACTGGATTTATGTCCGCGTCTCTTACTCTTCTTACTCTTCTTACACTTCTTACCCTTCTTACTTTTTGCAGGGCGGTGACGGCGAGTGCGACGACCACCGCCTGTAGCGTTATTCATACTGTTTTGGGAATCGTTATTTGCTACTTGTTGTCCATGCGCGTTATCCTGAGGTGTCCCTCCATACACCATCCCCGCGGACTGTTGCGACGTTCCACTGCTGTTGGATGTTGTATCATCAGTAGCAGTTACTGGTGCTGGCTCTAGTGCGGGCGACATATAGAATACATAGATACTATTATTTTGCACACTAAATAGAAACAGTATAAATATAACGAGGCTTTATATTTATACATCATGGCCAAAATGGACGACAACGCGCGCCTCCAACTACAGAAGATGATTAGTGAAAACAACGTGGAAGACCAGACTAATCTCATACGCGAACTGAAACATAGCCACAAACTCGCAGCGGACATTCGCGCACTGCAGCAAGTAAAGGTACGCTTCGCGGGAAACAAGGAAGCTATTCATGAGAATGGAGTTCAAGAATGCACCTTCCTACATACATACTATACAGACATCTACAACAAGGTCAAGAACGACGAGATTGATTTGGTTCTGCTAAACAGGTTTCTCAACGTACTTCGCAACATCGAAGACGGTGAAGTTGACCAACACGAGGGGTCTTTTATCGTTGGTACGATCCTCAAAGAAATCTACATCGACAGTGCGCTAAAAAAAGGAGACAAACTAGACGCTGAAAACAAAACAGATACACCACAACCTGTAGTTCCTACACACCATGTTTCGTGGACTGAGTGGAGAAAAACACACTCAAGGAATTAACAATATTTTCTAATATAACTAACCATTCTAATCTAAACGAATATTTACAAGCACGGGGTAGTGGTCAGAGTTCATCTTACCACAGTACTCAGTATAACCCTGATATATACCCACGCTCTCAACACGGTCCAATAACCCCGCAGTAACCAGCACGTGATCGATCATCACGATTTCGTTTCCGGTCGCTTCGCAGTCGCCATTCTTATCCCACCAGTTAGTACCACGGTACTGTTGAGGAACTTTATATGCAACATTTGTAAGCATATTACCTTTCACTATAGACAACACATTTGATGTGGGACGACTTGTATTCTCGTCTAACACGTCACCATCATAATCGTTGAAATCACCCATGACCACCACCTCGTAACCGTCTGCGATGTGCTGCTCTACAAGATCAGCGATTACCAACGCCTGTGCTTCGCGCTTCGCGCACCGCTCGGGGTCCGTGGGATACGCAATCAGATGAACTGAGATCACCGCTGCACGGATTCCGTTCCAATCGAAAAGCGATACATAATGCTTACTTACTCCAGAATGTCCTCCAGATGAAGGGTCTGCACCACATGATGACCCAGACACAGGATAGGCATGCGTTGCATCGGTCCGATACAATGGCTCAATTGGAGGAATCTTCGACAACAAACCTACATTCTGACCCGTAGATGTATCCGTGCCAGGAATAAGATATCCAATGTATTCTGGGGAAAGCAATGCACCTAGAGCATTCACCTCATTGATCCCCTCAACTTCACACAAATTAATAATATCAGGGACAAACTTATCAATCACTGCCGCCACGTAATTCATGTGGTCAATCGCTTCTGTTTTGTTATTCCAAGTACAACCAGCTCCAGGACAATCAGCGTTCTTGTAATAGTCCAAGAACAACCACTCCACATTATACTGCATCAGACGCAGTGTATTGGAGCGCACTTGTGGCGGAGGGACAGCGTCGACCAAATAGGCGACGGAGAGGGTTGCGAAAAGACAAAGAAGGTGACTGAACATTCTATACTATCTACGTATATTATGCTCATAGAATACTTCCTCAAACTCGTATCAATTTTATTTGCAAGTACACTATACGGATATGAATATACTAAACAACAAATATCATATCGTACGATACGGGGACTTCGCGACGAACGGTAATGCAAAGCTATTTTATAGTATATTTGCAGGAACGCTATGTTTCGACGACTATCGCACACGAGGTTCTATTGACTGTATCGCCATCACAACAGGTGCAACCATGGTATGGACAGCGGTTGAAATATACCTACATACAAGCGGAACACGGGTCATCAAACCCATGTTCCTAGGATTGCGAAACAATCCTAACATGCAAATCCTTCTACCGACAGCCGCAGGAGCACTGCTGCAAGGGGCTCAGGAGGGAGGGGTCGTCACCGCAGTCGGCCTCTACTATGGAGATCGGATACGCAACCTGACGATACTCGCGAGACTGCACCTGTTCATCGCAGTCATCGTGTTCAACGTATGGATGCGCGACACGAGGATGGTTACAAACGTAGTTGCATCCAAACGACAAGTGAACACCACTGGTTCCATGCTACTTATAGGCGCAGCCACCGCATACGATTTGACGATGCTGTGGAAACACCCAGAACATGCATACAGACAACTGGCTATGCTTTCTGTTATGATATATGTATGCGCATGGTGGACATTTGTCGCTTGGTACAGAGGTTTTCGATCGGTAGAGGTTCACGTAAAAAGAGATACTAGAGAGAACACCGAACAAGAATATATAGTGAAACCCACTACTACAATCAACTTAATTGCGGTTCTAGGGTATGATGTATTGTTCGAGGTGGGTGCAGCATACCTCGTATTTTATAACCTATTCATCATTTAGCAGGAAATTGAAACACTATATAGGATTATAAGACATATCACAAACAACGCAATATGGAAAAAATATCTATATCATCGAAAAAGCCACAATGGACGGACACCAAAATACATAAAATCCCACAGGTTCTTATGAACATCGTATGGGAGTACGACGGAAGACACCGGAAATACTTCAAGGAGTGCATGCAAGAACTGATACGATACACAAGACATTCACTCATGCTAGACAGAATACATGGTGATATAATTACTTACGTTGTGTATTTATATATTCATGATAAAGGGCATCGCGCACCGTCTACAAAGAAATTATTGCCATTTTCATCATACGTCCTATCACGTATAGCACAACATGGCGACCTAGTTCCCACCAATAATTTGTGTCCGTATAACCTACGGAAGACATATCCTCAACAAAATACGGACAATAATGGGGCAAGTGAATAACATACCCGACCATCCAAGAGATATTGTATTTTTATCTTGGGGTATACTATAATAAATGTCTACACAACAAACACAACCAACACGACCAAAAAAACCACCAAACCCACGCACTCCTATTACACGTCCAGGCACACAACCTAAGTTTGGAGGAGGAAACGGAGGAGACGAACCTCCTAGTATTAAAGAGGCCCACCTGGATTGGAAGAGAAAGAATCGTGGAATTATCCAGACACCACGACCATCGCAGCCCGGACCAGGCCTTTTTCCACCAAAAGGAGGAAACGGAGGCAGAACAAGACGTCGCAAGGGTAGAAAGTCAAAAAGAACCAAACGCTCTCACAAGAAGACACGCCGCGCACACAAAAAGAGAAAATCACATCACAAGAGACGCTAAGATTGATTGCATCATTGAATATTTAAAACGAGAAATTTGAACCAGCATGATAATTTATATATCTTATTGTATATTATAATGTCAACACCAGGTACACCCAATCCGTATGCACATGGAAAACTAGACACAGTACACCAAGACTATTCTGGAAGGACACTGCCTGGACAGACACATCTTAATAATCAATGGAATGCACATCAAAGGTTTGGAATGACTAATCAAGGCCGCAATCTTATGGGCGATTTCGGTTTCGGAAACAGCCATTCACAAGGAACAGTTCCATCTACTCCTCCAAGAGATGGAACACTGAGACAAGGAGGTGCACCTCTTAAATGCGGTCCAAAATCTGTGAAAAGAACAGGCCCCCGCGGAAAGGCATATTGTGCACGATGTAATAGAAATCATGTGAAAACTTGGGACCGATTTGCTAAGAAATACTACTGTGGTTTCGATCCTGATGCTTATTCCGCACAGATAAAACAGAGCCGTAAACAAACAATGGGTGACAAGAAAACAAAAAGAGCCAAACGCTCTCACAAGAAGACACGCCGCGCACACAAAAAGAGCAAATCACGTCGCAAGAGACGTTAAGATTTTTATATTAAGATATGTAAGTATAGAACATTACCATGATTGATACACAACCAAGACTATGTGACAGTAATGGCAAAAATACAATACCCTTTCGTAAATATATTGAACAAAATGAAACAAATACGAGAACTAGAACTTCTCCACGAAGCAACCCACGTAGCAACGTAGCGCTTGCAAAACTTCTCTCTAGTTACATAAGACTCAGTTCCAAAATGAAGTAAATAACAAATAATAACTGATTATGTCATGCGTTACGTAACACATGATATAACTTCACTTACAACCACCATTAGACCTTTATAGGTCCAGTGGAATATTTACAATTGAACTTATTCTCTATCTCTTCTTGCTGAGCAGGTGTAAATGTAGCAGGAGAACGCATGTCGTGAATTATAGACTTATTTATTGTGTTGACTATATCTCTCCGACCACCACTATTGTGAATAACGAACCTAGGTCCTGGCGCAACATTCACCTCTTTAATCCCCTGATTGTATGAGTGGTCGAACGCAGAATTAGAATACTGCTTACCCTCATCTACCTCGCGTTCCGTTCCACTCTCTGTTGCGCCTTTACACTTATATCCAATCTCCTCAGGACATTTGTCGCCGGTTTTGTGCTGATAAATCATAGTACCTATCCATTTAGGGTCATTACTAATATTCACATATGGTTCTATTTTTGATTTACATCCAGATGGCCTATAACTACCACAGTCACCAAGCGTTTCGGGAACGTATAAACTTATATTGGTTTCAATAGGTTGCGTTTTCAGATAGGATATCATACCCTTCTTTATCTTACCTGATGCGAATAAAGAAGATTGTGTTAACGATATGCCAGCCAAAACTAGGTTGGAGAACCCTATGATATTGACCCCTTTTACTTGGGCTACGATGGTTTGGTACACCTGTGATAATTCGCGATATAATCCACCATCAATAGATAGAAACGTATCTGGAAAATTGGCATCACGCATGCGCATCATCTCTATGAGATTTTTAGCCCAAAATGTTTTTCCTGACGCACTAGGACCAAATCCCATGATTAATCGTCCCGGTTTATCAAAAGGCTTTATGGTGAAGAACTTTGCATCATCTACCCATTTTCCCGTGAGCACCGTCATTGCAGGGTTGATATAATTAATATCAATCCCACCGCTTCCATCACCCCTAATCGTGGTGTTTGCTAAGACGCGTAGAAAATACGCGGTCGAGTTGAGTTCCGTTTTAAATGCGTCGATTGATAATGTCTTACAATCGCCCGCACATGTCGTCCATATATGTTCAGAAGAATTGGACATACGGGTGATCACCTCTTTTAAGTGTGTGTCAAAATTAGGTATAAAATTCTTTCCATCCGCACCATCTACACTGAAAGATTTCTCATATATATCATTTTTTATAATGTTAGATTCATCGGCACCGCCAGATAAAGTATGCAAATTAAGTTTCCCTAAATATTCTAGAACCTCAGGAGGAGAGGTATATAGTTGACTTTTTTCTATTGTCCGTTGTAAGTTCAT
>Ga0209533_1002467_pt1 | contig 16790 bp, 11 predicted proteins | sample COG_04_FD_184748 | JGI IMG/M metagenome (GOLD analysis project Ga0209533, IMG submission 184748) | Pelagic Microbial community sample from North Sea - COGITO 998_met_04 (SPAdes) (version 2) | ecosystem: Environmental > Aquatic > Marine > Neritic zone/Coastal water | place: Helgoland, sampling...
AGGCATCGTTCATATAGGAGTTGGTGGGTTTCATCGATCACATCAGGCTTATTATATCCATCAATTACTTGGAGATGCTCAAAATTCTGAATGGGGAATCTGTGGTATCGGTTTACGAGAAGGGGACAGGAATATTGCTACTGTATTAGAGCAACAAGATTGCCTCTATACTCTCATTACACAGCATCCGGAAGGAAACGAAACCTGTGAAGTTATAGGATCTATAGTAGATTATATTTTCGCTTTTGAAACACCCGATTTGGCGATTGATCGCATGGCGCATGCTGACACCAAAATTGTTTCATTAACTATTACAGAAGGAGGTTATAATTTCAATCCGAATACCGGTGCATTTGATTTTGATAATCCCGATATTCAACATGATCTTCAATACCCAAATAATCCAAAAACGGTTTTTGGTTACTTGGCTGCAGCATTAGATAAACGACGAAACAACGGTTTAGTTGCATTCACTATTTTATCATGCGACAATATTCAACACAATGGAGCTGTAACGCGTTCAATGATCTTGTCTTTTGTTAAGAAAAAAAATCCATCCCTTTACAATTGGATAAAAAATGAAGTTCGTTTTCCAAACTCTATGGTAGACAGAATAACACCTGTTACTCCACAATCGTCAATTGATTTCTTAAACACTAAACATCAACTAAAAGACGCTTGGCCGATTGTTTGCGAACCCTATATTCAATGGGTAATCGAAGATAATTTTTCGAACGGGAGACCTCCTCTCGAAAAACTTGGAGTTCAATTTGTCCCAGATGTTACCCCTTACGAAAAAATGAAGATTCGTTTGTTGAATGCAGGGCATTCCGTTTTGGGAATTCCAGGAGCCATACATGGTCATGACACCATCAATGCTTGTATGGAAGACAAAATTTTCGCTACATTCATGAGACAATTTATGGACAATGAAGTTACTCCCCAATTAGGCGAAATTGAAGGAATTGACTTAACAGATTATAAAAATAGTTTAGAAAAAAGATTTGCCAATCCCAATATAAAAGATGGTGTACGAAGAATCTGTTCTGAAAGTTCTGCAAAATTATCTAAATTCTTGATTCCAACTATACTCGAAAATTTAGCTACTGAAGGGAGTATACGCTATGGGACATTTATTTTGGCAGCATGGTGTTACTATAGCGACAAACGTATGGATATAAACCATAATGAAATTGACATAATTGATGAACGAAAAGAAGAACTTCATCGTAACGCAAAACAGTCTGAACAAAATCGTCTTAGCTTTTTAAGAATACCCGATATTTTTGGCAACCTGCTCGATAACAAACGATTTGTAAAAGAGTACTCCAAAATGATTGAGGCAATTTATAAAGAGCCCAACATCCATAAGCTTATGAAATTAATTAATCAAGACAATCATTTGGTGGACTAAAAAACCTCAAGAAGCTAAGCTGTTCACTTCCACCCAATCACGAATAAGATGATTCACTGGTCACAAACCTGGGAAAAAGCTCAAGATAAACACCTATTAAGAGTTGAAGCGATATAAAAAGCTAAAAGTTTCCAACCATTCATTGATTTCTAAACATGGGGAGGGGTTTTTAGAATCGTTTTCAGATTAGACACTAGTTCTTGTATCTAGTATATAACCCCAAACCTCTGTATTTAAGATACTACAAGCATTGCACCCCAATTATCCTATCTAATAAAATGACAATCATAGTATTAGAGATTTATAAAGTAGTGGGTTTTCCTTAGGTGTTAACTGGCATAGAGGGGTGTAATCCAAACTCTCATGGTCAGAGGTGTTTTCTTTTAAACCACAGGCATATCTTCTTCAGTAAGTTCTACAATATACTTTACCAAGAATGAAACAAGCTACTAATGAAGTAAGTGAAGACTTGCCTTTGTTTTTGTAATCACAACCTCTAATTAAGTTTAGGGGGGTCTATTTAACAAATATTTGTGAAGGCATATACAGGGGTTTTAAGTTTTTGTAAACGTTATATAGTTATAATTATAATTCATCATTATAATTTTGTTTTATGTATAGTTAATATGAATACGTCACTAATTAACTTTAGTGGCGTTTTCTTTTAAACTACAGGCATATCTTCAGGCACTTCAGATAGCCTTACAATATACTTTACCCAAGTTGAAACAGATGAGATTAAAGTCTTGATTTGTTTGTGTATTAGTAATGCAGTAGATTGATAATTAAAATTTAGTTTTAATAAGATAATTCAAGATTACCTTTTAGTACATTTCTAGAAATAATAATTCTTTGAATTTCTGATGTGCCTTCATATATCTGAGTTATTTTTGCGTCACGCATCAAACGTTCTACGTGATACTCTTTGACATAACCATTGCCACCATGAATTTGCACAGCTTCTACAGTATGCTTCATTGCTGCCTCTGAAGCTATTAATTTTGCCATTGCACTTGCATAGCCAAAATCTTGACCAGTATCTTTAAGATATGCAGCTCTATATACAATCATACGAGCTGCTTCAATATCCATTGCCATATCTGCAAGTTTAAAAGCAATGGCTTGGTGTTGCCCAATAGGTTTCCCAAAAGTTTCTCTTTGATGAGCGTAATCAACAGCCATTTCATAAGCTCCTGCTGCAATACCAAGTGCTTGAGCTGCGATTCCGATGCGTCCACCCTCTAAAGTTTTCATGGCGAATGTAAAGCCAAAACCATCTTCGCCAATCCTGTTTTCTTTTGGAACTTTAACATCTGCATAGCTTATAGAATGAGTGTCAGAAGAACGAATTCCCATTTTATCTTCTTTAGGGCCAATGGAAATACCCTCCCAATCACGTTCTACAATAAAAGCATTAATACCTTTATGCCCCTTATCTTTATTTGTGTGGGCAATTACTAGCTGAATATTAGCTTTACCTCCACTAGTAATCCAATTTTTAACACCATTTAAAAGGTAATGATCACCCATATCTATAGCAGAAGTGCGTTGGGAAGTAGCATCACTCCCTGCTTCCGGTTCTGAAAGACAAAAACAGCCTACTTCATCACCTGAAGTTAGTCTAGGAATGTATTTCTGTTTTTGATCCTCTGTGCCATATTTTTCTAATCCCCATATTACAAGAGAATTATTTATAGACATGATAACCGAACAACTGCTGTCAATTTTAGAAATCTCTTCCATAGCAATTACATAAGAAAGAGTATCCATTCCACTTCCACCATAAGAGGGGTCGGCCATCATGCTTAAGAATCCCATTTCACCCATTTCTTTAACAAACTCTGTAGGATATATCATTGCTGAATCACGTTCAATAACTCCTGGTTTAAGACGCGTTAGTGCAAATTCACGAGCAGCTTCTTTAACGCTTATATGTTCTTCTTCTAATTTAAAAATCATAATTTGAAATTAAATGTTGATTACTACTTTTTTATAAGTTCACTTATTAGTCCCTCTTGGGCAACAGATTCAATTAGATCTCCGTGAGGGTGGAGTTAAAACTCTCCTTGCCAAAGGCGTTTTCTTTTTGTTCCTCTAATACGTCAGTAATAAAATCATCAATTTGCTCTTTTGAAATGTTGGGCATGCAAATAATATGTGTAATATGATCTTCGGTGGCCAATTGCCATTTATTTCTTAGCTTTTCTGATGTTCTTGGGAAAACAACCGTTATTGCACCAGGGTTTGACCAAGCATTGATTTCTATTTTTTTCAACTCCTCTATACAGTATGTTGTCATCTTTAGACTATGTTTATAACGTTTCCGTAAACCTTCAGCCCCCATTTTATTTATAGCATACCATAAAAATAAAACAGCATGACCATTACGCGAACCAGTAATGGTTGTATCTAAAGAGCCTATGTAAGCGATATCATTAGCGATACGATCCCTGTAGGAACGTTTGGTAAGTACAATACCACATGGAAAAGGTGAACCAATAAACTTATGTCCGCTAAGCGATATACTATCTGCTCCGTCTTTTATATCGTAGGGTATTCTAGGCTCAATAAAGCTCCCATAACAGGCGGACAAAGCACCATCTGAATGAATATGATAGCTTTTTACCGCAAGTTTCTCTAAAATCGATTTTATTTTAGAAACATCATCCTTTCCTTCTTTCATGGTTGTGCCAAAATTGGTCATGATGATCGGCGGAATATGTCTATTGCTTAACAGGGTATTTTTTAAATCTTCATAATCGATTTCCCCATTTTCTTGAGAACGAATAACAATGCTAGGAATATTTAAAAGATGAATGTTCTTCTTAACACTGTAATGGGTTGTTTCGGAATAGTATACCATTCCATTAGGGTAGCGTTCTCTAGCGACGTATAGGCCATATAAGTTTCCTTCTGTACCCCCTGTGGTAACGTAACCCCAATAATCTTCTGGATTGGCTCTAAATAATTGAGCAAAGAACGCAATAACTTCTCTTTCAGTCTTATGAGTTTGGACCTTATATGTGCTTTCTATAAAAGGGTCTCCTACATTATTAATTACATATTTTAGTGAAGGATACAGTTCAGAAAAATCAAAGTCTTTGGCCACGGGATAACCAATGAGTAATTCATTAGTGATATTTAAATCATTCATTAATGCATTTAAATTCCCTGTACTTGTAAAACGTGTCTTCATAAAATAATTTTATACTGCAAATATAATTAATATAGTTTTTAGTTTATATTTACTTGATTATTTAGAATATAAAACTGATATATTTTATATAGCAGTTTTAAAAAACCGTTTTAAATGAACTAAATGTTTTCTTTAATAAAAAAATCTAGTATGGATCAAATCGATAAGGCGATATTGTATCAATTGCAACGTAACGCTAAGCTTAATACCAAAGAAGTTGCCAATAGGGTGGGCTTAAGTGTTACTCCTACTTATGAGCGTATAAAAAAACTAGAAAAACAAGGTATAATCAAATCCTATGTTGCGCTTTTGGATCAAGGTAAGATTGACAAGCAGGTAATCTCGTTTTGCCAGATTTCTTTAGCAAAACACAGTAAAAAACTGTTGGATAATTTCAGAAACAATATTAGCAATTTACCCGAGGTTTTGGAATGTCATCAAGTTACAGGCGATTATGATTTTATTATAAAAGTTGCAGTAAACGTTATTCCAGACTTCCACGCTTTTATCAATAAAAAATTAGCCATTATTAAAGGGATTTCTAAAATCCGTTCTTCTATATCTGTTGATATGATAAAAGAAAGTACCGCATTTGACTTATAATGAAGATCATCTAGCTCAAAGACTTAACGATATCAACAAAATATTTAGCTCACGATGATATGTATGGGACAATTACGGTTCAATAACAGGGGTATCCTCTTCAGTAAGTTCAGATACTTCTAAACATAAAAACCCCCCACCGAAAGCAATAGCTAAAGTGAGGGCTGCAAAGCATCATTACCACTTAACCTTTATTTAATCAATAACGTCAATATCTAATTGCTTGAATATTGGGGTCAAGTGGTATTGATTCTTTGTAGCTTAGAATTACCTGAACTTATTGAAGATGATATGCCTGTGGTTTAAAATCCCAACCCCAAAACAAAAGTAGGTAATTAGAACCCAGCTATCCCTAGTGAAATAAGTGGTTTAGAGATATACGATTCATAGAATCCTTGGGATGTGGTTTTGCTTATAAAAGATCATATTTATCTATCACTTTTCATTCAAGTAAGTGCCATCTCCAAAAGTGAATATTTTAGAGGGAGTTCGTGCTTTTTTTAAAATCGTTTCCATCTTCTTTACCAAATTCGGGTGAGTATTGCTTAAATTATTTTCCTCGCCCGGGTCGTTTGATAGGTCATAAAGCTCCAAAGTAGCTTCAGTATTTAAAAGCACATTGTACTTTACTGCCTTCCAGTTTCCTTTTCGTACGGCTTGCCGTCCTCCCTTCTCATGAAATTCCCAGTATAAATATTCATGATTCAACTGATTTTTATCTCCTAATAAGGTGGGTAAAAATGATATGCCGTCCAAGTTATTAGGAACATCAGCCCCTGCAATTTCTGAAAATGTAGGAAAGATGTCCCAAAATGCAGATACATGATCTGTGAGAGTATTTGGCGCTATCTTTCCTGGCCAGCTAACGATCATGGGGACACGAATTCCGCCTTCGTATAAATCTCGCTTTAATCCCTTAAAAGGGCCATTGCTATTGAAATATTCGGGATCTGCACCAGCTTCCTGATGTGGTCCATTATCTGAAGTAAATACAATCACAGTATTATCTGCTATCCCAAGTTCTTCAACCTTATCCATAATCTCCCCTACTTGATTGTCTAATAATTCAATCATGGCTGCAAATGCAGCATGGGTTTCTTTTTGAGACCTATATGGGCCTTGGTTAAATTCTAGACCATCGTCTACCCCTATATATGCCTTTTCAGGAGGGTACTTACCCCTGTGGTTTAACATATATACTTCGGGAGCAGAAAGTTCGGCGTGTGGAATAATAGATGGGACATAGAGGAAAAATGGACTATTTAGATTATCCTCCATAAATTGTAAAGTTTTGTCGTGGATTAATTCAGGAGCATAAATGACATCTTCTTTCCCTTTATTTTCTTTAAGAACAATAGAATCCTGATTGGACCATAAATGATTAGGATAATAATTGTGCCCCATACGTTGGCAATTATAACCAAAAAAAGTGTCAAATCCCTGTTTTATTGGGTCTCCTTCAGATTTTGGAAAACCTAATCCCCATTTTCCGAATGCTCCAGTGACATAACCTTCTTTTTTTAGTGCTTCAGCAATCGTATAAGTGTTTTCTGGTATTGGATACTGCCCTTCGGGTTGTATCTCCTTGTTTCCTCTCACTACGGTGTGTCCAGTATGCATTCCAGTCATTAAAGATGATCTACTTGGTGCACAAACTGTGCTTCCTGAATAGTGTTGTGTAAACAGCATACCTTGTCTAGCCAACTTATCTATATTGGGAGTCGTAAATTTCTCTTGACCATATATACTTAAATCTCCATAACCTAAATCGTCGGCTAAAATATAGATTAAATTAGGCTTTGAATAGACTTTTTTTTCAGCCATTTTAATTTCCTTGTTCTTACAGGAATACCCTAACAGTATTGCAATAAAAAGAATCAGAAAGGATAATTGTTTAGAATACATGATTTTAGTTTTAATGAAGATTTTTTATTTTTCCGAGATATAGTCAGGATTCAATTCGGTTGGAATTGGAGCGTCTACTTTTACTTGCCAAGTTCTTAATTTCTCAAGTAATTCATGGACCTTTATCGGTTCTTTTTCAGCAATATTGTTTCTTTCTCCTGGATCATTAGGTAAATAGTAAAGTTCAACGCCTTGATCTTCAGAGTAGATATGTAGCTTCCAGCCTTCGAATAAAACTGTAGACCCTGGGCGAGTTCGAAATAAAGGATTTCGACCATCATCATTTAATTTATCAGAGCTCTGAAGATAAATTGGAAAATGCCAGAAAAAAGGTCTTGGTTCTAAACTATTCCCTACTAGAATAGGAACAATACTTTGACCATCCAATAGTTTTCCCTTCATCTCAATATCTAATATTTCTTTGAAAGTTGGGAAAAAATCAACATTGATAATTGGTCTATATGCGGAGATTCAAAATAGCCATCGTCCATAATACCAAGATCTTTCCATCCCAAGTCATCTGCATTAATATAAACCACATTTGGGCGATTATTTATTTCGTTTTTATAGTGACTTTTATCCTTATTCAAAGTAAAAAACAATCCAGTTAGTGCAATAGTTAGTTATACAAAAAATCTCATCTTTTAGTTTGAGTTTATTCGGTTTTGAATTTAAATATAAAAAACTCGGAAAAAGGGACAAGATTTTCTAGGTCTTGTCCCAAAAATAAGATTTTTTATCTGTAACCGTTATTGGTAGGGTCTGATTCCAACAACGCTGGATTAAGTATAAATTCTTCAGTTGGTATTGGTAACAATACGTGACGGGGCTTAATGTTTGGAGCGGGATCATAGACTCGGTATTCCGTATTCTTCACAACATCTAACAGTATGCCCCAGCGTATTAGATCCATACGCCTCTCTCCCTCAGCGGCAAGTTCCCATTTTCTTTCATCGTACATAGCCAGTCTAAAGTCATCTTTTGATAGTCCGCTTAAGGGTTGGTCTGGCTCAAAGGCGCGTTCTCTCACTTTATTTATATATTGATAAGCACTTGTAGGGCCATTGAGTTCGTTTTCTGCTTCTGCCGCCATTAAATAAACATCAGCGAGTCTGAAAATCAATTTATTATCAGCGTGATTGCCTCTTGGCGAATTGATTTGGTCTAAGTTCCATCTTTTTGGCATGTAAGGAAAATTCAATTCATAGCCCAGGTATTCAGTAGTAATATTTGAAGCCCTTCGTAAATCATCCAAAGGAAATTTCTTAACAAAATCAGGTAATGGAATTTGGAGACCGTATCCTGTAAAACCTTCATTTCTAGCAGCCAGAGCCGCGGATAATTCAGCCTTTTTTGTACTCTCTTTGGGTTCGTCTCTTATTCGAGGTGAAAAATGATCAACCCAATCATTTCCCCAACCATGATCTTGCATTAAATCTTTACCAAAGTCAGTTGACCAAATGATCTCTTCGTTGTACTCATTATCCAGTCTAAAAACAGAGGCATATTCATCCAATAATCTATGAGGAGAATCATTAATAATCTCTAAGGATTTATCTCTTGCCTGTTGCCATTTGTTTTGTATTAAATAAATCTTTACCATAACTGTGGCGGCAACCCATTTGCTTACCTTTCCAAAATTATCAGAATTAATTGAAGATGGTAATGAAAGCTGAGCTTTCTGCAAATCAACTAAAATTTCATCCCTAATAGTTTTTTTATCCGTTCTAGGAAGAGCTTGGATTTCTGAAATGGGTAAGTTTTCCCTGTAATAAGGGACATCCCCCCATAAATTTGTTAAGTAATAGTATGCGTATGCACGATGAAAAAGGGTTTCGGCTTCTATAACGTCTTTATTCGCTTGAGAGATTACATCATTGAGTTCCAATTTGGATAAGATCGTATTAGTATTTAATATTATTGAATACAGACCTTGCCACGTTTTCGGAGCTCCGCTGTTCCAATAGACTGCATCAATGGTGCTTTCGCTTAATGAATACGACATCATTTGTTCTACCTGCCCAAAATTCCTATTAGGGCCAACGATATCAGCACCGTTTTCCGTGAATCGGTACAAGCCGATGGAGCCGTGCAAATAATCCTGTCCCCAGGTATCATATAGTCCAACGATAGCTAGTTCAAACTCTTCAATAGTGTTGAAAAATGTATCTGGAGAAGTTATAGCTTTTGGTTCTTCCTCAAGATATGAGTCACACCCTATTAACATAGTGCCTGTGACGAGGATTAATATATATTTGGTTATAAATTTCATGTCTTTTATTTTTTTAATTTATTTATTTTCTGGTCAATTCAAAATTGAATTCTGGTTCCTATCGAAATAGTACTAGCAGTGGGATATTGCCCATTGGAAAATCCTGTGGTAAGATTAGTCTCGTTGTCGTTCGTTCCACTATACTGACTTGTTTCGGGATCCTTTAACCTAAAATCTGATATTACGAAAAGGTTAGCGCCTACTAAGTAGACCTGTATTGCTTTAAAAGTCTTTAAACCTAGATCATTAACAGGGATATTATAGGCTAGTCTAAGACTCTTTAAACGTATATGTGATCCATCTTCTATCATTACAGAGTTGTTGTAAATTTCAGACAATGACGCCACCGAACCAGCCCTAGGTATGTCGGAATTTGAATTTGTTGGCGACCAACGGTTTAGTGTCTCTTTATATTTTGTGAGTTCGGCTCGACCAAAATAGGCGGTTTGGGTAAGGCTATTAAAAACCTCGTTACCGTAAGTTCCTTGAAAGAAAAAGTCTAAATCGAAATTTTCAAAGGATATACTGTTGCCTATACCATAATAAAAATCAGGTTGTGGGCTCCCCAATATCTCAAAATCAGTCTGTGTAATATTTCCATCACCATCTGTGTCGTTAAAACGTGGCCCTCCAACATCGTGATTTCCTTCGTAACCAGCTAGATCAATTTCTGCCTGTGACTTCCAAGTTCCAAGGTATTTAACCCCCATAAATACGGGGACAGTTTCACCAACAATTAGACGTGCTCCTGTACCTCCTTGACTTGCCGGGGTTGCCAAGTTAATGAAATCTACACCGCCTAGATCAGTTACCTTATTTCTATTTCCCGCTAAAGATAATGATGTTGACCATTTAAAGTTGTCATTAGAAATATTGATGCTATTTATTAAAAGTTCTAAACCTGTATTTTCAATACTTCCAATATTCTTAAGTTGGCTAACAAAACCTGTTTGTCTGGGCAATTGGGAGTTAAGGAGCAAATCCTTAGTCTTTTTTTGATAATAGTCTACCTCGATCGAAAGACGGTTATCGAAAAAGCCCATCTCTAAGCCAATATCAAGCTGCTTTGTGGTTTCCCATTTAAGATCAGGATTTTCTGGACGACCAAGTCTAACACCTGGATTTTCAGTAGCATTAAAAGACGTATTGGCCAAATCCAAAAGAGCTAATGTTCTGAATGAGGGAATGGCTTGACTACCAGACATTCCATAACTTGCTCTAAGTTTTAAATTGTTGAAAACCCCCAGGTTTTTAATGAACTCTTCCTCGGACAACTTCCAGGCAACTGCACCCGAAGGGAACATTGCATATTTATTACCAGGGGCAAAACGAGAAGAACCATCCATCCTACCCACTAACGTGAACAGGTATTTATCATTTAATGAGTAATTAATTCTACCCAACCATGAAATCAGTTGAAAAGAATTATAGTCAGACCCCACGCCATTTCGTGATGGGTCAGCTCCAAAGCTCATATTATTATACCCTGTAGCATCATTTGAAAGACCGTAGGATTCTGAAAAACTAGATTCAAATTCAGATTTCTGTATCGTAAATCCGGCCAAAACAGACAAATAATCATTTTCACCTATATCGGTGTTGAAGGTCATTGTGTTTTCATTAATATAACTAACCTCTAAAGAATTGTCCACCCTTGCGTCTCCACCATTACTTACAATAAGATTGTTTGGAAGAGCGCCTGGGTTAAATCTGTTCCTTTTAAAGTCATTGATTTGAGGATTAAATGTCGATTTAAATATTATATTATCCCATGGCCTAAATTCCAAATAAAAGCTACTCAAAATATTGGTTATTTGGCTGTGATCTTCTTTTATATTCAAATCGGCTTCAAAGTTTGACGCTATCCCATCAGTAATTGGATCTAAGGCAGTATAGTTTCCTAAATTATCAAAAATTGCTCTTGTAGGCGTTGTAGCTTGATATAGCTCGTCAAAATCGAATTTAGCGTTTTCTTGGCTTAACCTTGAGAGATTAACCCGCATACCAAACTTAACCTTCTCGGATAATCTAATATCCATATTGGTTCTAAAAATATGTTTTTTTATTCCAGAGGATCTGATAAGGCCGTCCTGATTGAAAGAATTAGCGGATATATAGTAATTCGTTTTTCGGTTTTCAGAAACTCCTGAAACAGATACATCTACATTGTTAATAGGTGCGGATCGACTTACTTGGTCTACCCAATTTACATTTGCAACTTCATTCAAATTTGCAAAGGGTAAAGCCGAGCCTCTAAATGCAGCATCTTCATTCGCATAAGAAGCATGCTCTGAGCCATTTAGAAAATCTATCTCAGTTAACATTGACTGCATACCTGTATAAGCGTTTATTGTTATATTTGGCACGCCAGGAGAAGCACTATATCCACTTTTTGTAGTAACCAAAATTACACCATTTGCACCTCTGGTTCCATAAATCGAAACTGCAACTGCGTCTTTTAAAACATCAATTGACTTAATGTCGTTCGCGTTAATATTACTCAGGTTGTAATCTGTTCCAACAATAATACCGTCTATAACCCATAGTGGTTCATTGTTACCTTGAATCGAATTACCACCTCGAATACGTATCGTGGTCGCAGCTCCAGGTTCACCACTTATAGATGAAACCTGAACCCCAGACGCCCTTCCTTGAAGCGTTTGATCCACTCTGGCAGCAGGTAAATTAGCTAGATCGTCTCCGTTAACTTTGGCAACTGAACCGGTAAGATCTTTTCTTCGAACTTCTCCATAGCCGGTTATAACTATTTCATCTAACCCCTCTGAATCAATTTCTAAAACAACATTTATCTTTGATCTTCCATTAATTTCTACTTCTTGAGTCTTAAATCCTAAATAGGAAAACACTAAGGTTTGTTCACCATCTGGTAAATTAATTTCATAGTTCCCGTCAAAGTCAGATGAGGTGCCATTATCAGTTCCAAACTCAACAATACTAGCTCCAGGAAGCGGATTACCATCTATGTCTGTAACGATCCCAGAAACTTGTAGTTTCTGTATATTAATTTCCTCTTTTATCGTTACTGGGATTTCTTCAATAATGATAATCCTATTTTTACGAGTAAAACTAAAACTATACTTGTCGCTAGAAAAACTTTTCTCTAATAGTTCGTTGGCCTTAATTGTTCCTTTTTCAAGATGTAACTTAGGAATTTTTTTAAAAAGGTCTTCTTGATAGATAAACGTATGTTTCGTTTGCTCTCTGAATAGATCAAAAATTTCATCGATTGTATAATCTTTATCATCATTGATTACGATTTTATCGTTTTGACTAAATACTTCGTTAGCAGAAAAACTGAAAACTGTTGTACAAAACAATAGCATAAAGGTTCTCATGATAAATTTTAATTTATTTTTCTTTTTGTAGAAAAACTTATTTATAGTTTTAAATTGCATAATTTGCATATTAATTGGTTAGATAAATTTTTAATTAATTAATAATTTTAGGGGATAAAGTGTTTTACTGTCTAGGTATAACTTTGTTCCCTTTCTTTTTTACTCAATAATAATTTTCTTGTCTTTTATCTCATAGGCGTTAATGAATTTTGTTTTCATAATTACAGTTAGTATTTCTTCTATAGAATCATTTTTACTTAGTACTCCGTTAAATTTAACAGCTTTGTGTTCAATATTTTCGAATACAACTTCAATATCGTACCAACGAGCTAAAACAATCATTATCTCGTTTAAAGGCTTACTCTTAAAACTAAACAGCCCATCTCTCCAAGATACCTCACTATAAACATCAACCTCGTCAATTGTTAAAATCTTGCTTTTAATGTCTATTTTGGACTGCTGATTTGGCAATAAGATTTCTTTATGAGTAGCATTATTTACAACTACTTTCCCTTCAACCAATGTGGTGTAAACCATGGCTTCGTCTAAATATGCTTTTATGTTAAATTCTGTCCCAAGGACCTCAACTTCTTGACTTTTGTTTAGCACCTTAAATTTAGCCCCCTGATTATCTGTGCTTGGCGACACATCAAAGTAAGCTTCACCATAAATGAGCTCTACCTGACGGGTTTCATTTTCTCTAAAACTCACTGGATATTTTAATTGCGACTCTGAATTCAACCATACTTCTGTTCCATCAGATAGTTTTAGAGAGAATTGGCCACCTCTAGGAATGGTTAAATAATTATATTTAATTACTGATGGGTTACTCTTTGCATTTTGATATACAATTTGTTCACCATTACTATTTGCATTTTTTGTTTTAAAAGAAGCTCCTTTTTCTAATGATATTAAAGAACCATCTTCTAATGTAAGTGTTGCTTTGTCTTTACCCGGAACAATCGTATTTACAATTCTAGGAGTAACTTCCAGCGGAGTGTTTGATGTATTGCTTTTAAAAACATATGTTGTAGTTATTAAGCCTATAAAAATTGCAGCAACGGCGTATTTCCAGAATAGTAATTTCTTTTTTAAGGATGTTATTTTATCCTTCTGAACTTCTTTAATTATAGAGTGCTCAATCCGGTTTGCAACCACCTCGTTTAAAATTGGCTTTTCGTCTAATAGATCCAATACCTCTTCTACTGAAGGTAGTTGACCCGATTCTTTTATTCCCTGATAATAACTAACAACTTGATCAACTTCTGTTTTGGAACATTGGTTAAGAACAAATTTTCTTAATAAAACTTCAATATGGTCTTTTGACTGCATAATATACTTTCTTGTGTACATAATACAGATGAGGCTAGGGGAAGTACTACTCTAGGTTTGTTTTTTTTAAATTTCTATTTTCACGAGGGCTTATTCGAGCCAACGAGATGATAGTAGTTTAATTAAACTGTAACATCCCCATGAGTTTGCAGAAATTCTCTAATAGTTTTTAAGGCTTTGCTCATTTGACCTTTTACGGTACTTACAGAAATGTTCAATTCCTTACTTATATCCTTGTGACTCATTCCATTATTACGAGACATTTCGAAAATAATTCTACGCTTGGGAGGTAATTGTTTTATAGCATTATTTTTTATAATCTCATAATCGGCCTCTGTTATTTTATCTTCAATTGGACTGTACGCCTTTTGGCTCGAATAAAATACTTCTTCTTTGAGTTTTCTATTATTAGCTACTTTACTAATAAGGTTGAATGTTAAGTTACGTGTTATCGTAAATAGATAAGACTTGAATGATAAATTAGTATCAAGTCTGTCTTTATGTAACCAAATATTTAAAAATACATCTTGAACAATTCCTTCTGCAAGTATTTGATTTTTAAGCATACTGACGCTATAACCATAAATATCATCACGATAAGTGTTAAAAAGCTTGTTAAATGCTTTTTCATTACCCTGCATGAGTTGCTTGATTAATAGTTTTTCGCTACGTATTAGGCTATTTTTCAACGTTTTATTTTAAATAATATTCATTTAGTTATTAAATTCAAATCAAACTTTGTGTTACAATAATCTTGTTTCTGAAATTTGATTCAGAGTGACTATAATTTTGACTACAAAGTATAAAGTAAAGAATTATTTCCAAAAGGTGAAAAAAAATGATTGGAAATTTCATCACGGAAATAATTAGTATGCTAATAATAAGCCAAAGGAGTTTATCAGTCGTATATCTCTAAACCCCCTATTTCACTAGGGATAGCTGGGTTCTAATTACCTACTTTTGTTTTGGGGTTGGGGTTTTAAACCACAGGCATATCATCTTCAGTATGTTCAGGGATTACAATACACTTTACTAAGAATGAAACAAGCTAATAATGAAGTAAGTGAAGACTTACCTTTGTTTGTATGATAGATTGGATTATTTGTCGGTATATTTAAAGAGCTAAAAAATAATACAATGAAAAAACTATAATGCAATTGCATAATCCATGCACTCTAAAGAATTAAATTGAGTACTTATAAAAACATAATTTGTAATCCCCCTGATGACAAAAACAAACGTTTTTTACTAGGGAAAAAGGGAAGTAATGAAATGCTAGCTATTGGATTAAATCCAAGTACAGCCAACGAAGATAATTTAGATCCTACCTCAAGAAATATTCAAGCCATTGCACAGAATAATGGATGTGACGGTTGGTGGTTGATTAACCTTTACGCCCTGAGGACTCCAAAGCCAAGTAATCTCCCGAAAAAAGTTAATCAAGTTATTGCAAAAGAAAACATTGAGTTTATTACAAAGCTCATCAATAACGATAATGATATATCTAAAATTCTTTTTTGCTGGGGAAACCATATAAATGATCACTCTTATTTAAAAAAACAAGCAGATCAAATAATTGCTACTCTAAAAGAATTAGACCTTAAGCCCCTTTGCTTAGGAAAAACATTAACTGGAAATCCCCTGCATCCAGCTCCTATGGTGGTTAATATATTTTTTGGAGGTGTTAATAATGTAGTCCTACAAAAATACTAATCATAAAAGTCAGTTTTTAGCCATTTTTGAGCAATTTTGCATCATTTTGATCATTTTTTTTGTTTTTTAGTCATTTTTTGCTCTTTTTTGAAATTCTAATTATTCAAATATCTGGAGGCAAAAGGTTATATATGAAAGGGCATTTTAGACCCCTAAATATTGAGCACTAAACAAACCCCTTTTAAAACCAGTATTGGCAGGGGTTTAAAGGTTAGGTGAGTCAATAAAAGCCAGTATGGGAGTTATACTCTTGAATTAGTCTAAAAAAATAAGATAAATAGCTAAAATCACAAATCCCAGAATTACTGAAGATGATATGCCTGTTATTGAACAGTAATCGTCCCTACCATTCCTCCGTTTGCTGAAACATAATAATCCATTTGTCCAAGAGAAACCATAGGAACTAACAGTAAAAGAAGAAGTAGCTTTTTCATATATCTGATTTATCAATACAATGTACAAAACTGTTTTTAAAGCTTGTTTTCATTATCTGACGTCTTTTGATGATTTAGATGGTTTTACTGGTGGGAATGAAGAATTTTGTGAATAGTTAATAACAGTAAAAGTGTGAGAAAACTGTGAGAGAGGTGAAAACAAAAAAAAGCTAAACTAATGTTAGCCCCTTCTATTGCTAGTGGAGAAGATGGGATTCGAACCCACGACCTCTTGACTGCCAGTCAAGTGCTCTAGCCAACTGAGCTACATCCCCTTAAAAAAAAAGGATTATTTACCGCGACCTGCTTTACGCACAATGGTGCTGCCTATGGCTCCGCCTTTTGCTTTTATTATTACAGTTAAGTATATACAAACTTAATCAATTTCTTGGCACTTATTTGTTACTCTTTCTAAAACATAACAAAGTAAGCGAAATTTTATTGTATATATGGATAGTGTGCTACTCCGTATAATGCCACCAAACTTCTGTCAAAAATGTAAGGCAGTTGGTTCAGGTAAACCTAGCCGTAAGAATTGCATCAGTATCCTTTATACGTTTCGCAC
>Ga0209533_1002476_pt1 | contig 16762 bp, 23 predicted proteins | sample COG_04_FD_184748 | JGI IMG/M metagenome (GOLD analysis project Ga0209533, IMG submission 184748) | Pelagic Microbial community sample from North Sea - COGITO 998_met_04 (SPAdes) (version 2) | ecosystem: Environmental > Aquatic > Marine > Neritic zone/Coastal water | place: Helgoland, sampling...
CTAAACAATTTCGAATCTGGTTTCCCATATTCGGATATTATTTTAACATTATCTTCTAAATGTATTTTGTCGCCTTCTTCAATACCATATTGAAATAACATATAATTGTCTCTCAATACTAAATCTTCATAAATTAATTCCATTCTTTCAATTGGTATTTTTATATTATTGTTCTCACTCAGAATATTTTTAAATTCACTTACTGTATTTGTTAAATATTCCTGTAATTTGATTTCTTTATTGGTTAATTTTATTTCTATCTGTTTAGAACGAATATCATCCTCAGATAATCTTTCACCATATATTTCTTCATATAAATCTTCTAAATCTTTTCCAGACATATCATCTGGATCTATTTCCTGACCTTCTATTGTTTTACAAGACATAAATAATACGAATATTATGATTATGTATATTAATATCAAATACATATATATTATAATATAATATTATTAATTAAGTTGAACAGAAAGTTTTAGATGTGTCTAATTCAGTTCTATCAGTGTTATGACATAAATATTTATGACCACTGTTATCTTCTCCACCACCATTTTCATATTCACATAATCTATTACCATCTTCTTCATTGGGTCTAAATGGACTATCATCTACTACATTCATATCAGATTCACATAATATATTCCAATTATTATTACTTAGATATATATTAGAATCAGTTGAAAGAATTTCACTTTCACTCGGACATAAATTATTATATGTAATATTACCTACTATATTTTGATTTCTAATATCTTCTCCCTCGAAAAAATCTATATTTTCATCCAATTCAACACAAAAATCATTTCTATGTAATTTTAATGCTCTATCATTCTCGTCTCTTTCATTTCGTCTTTCATCTTCATCATTACTTTGATACATATCTAAAAATCTATTGTAATACTGATATACTGGTGCCTGCTCATCCATCCCATCCAATATATTCTCCCTTATATTTGTTGCATTTTGTTGATGATATTCTTCTGTCGTAATTGTAAGACCATCTGGTTTTGTTTCTGTTATAACAAATGGTGCTGTTAATATTCTATTTTCATCATCTTTTAAATATGTTATTATGGGATTTTCAAAATCTAATTTCCAATGTCCTCTACAGTTACCATCTGGTATCACCACATTCATTCCTTCATCCTCTGATCTATCATAATCTCTGTCACAATCTTCTTGATTTGTATAATAAGTTTCTTCGGGTAAACCTTCGAAAGGAAAGATTGTTACACCTTCATTTGCATCGTTCCAAGCTGCGCCAGCTGGTCCTGACGCACCCGAATATTCTCCTGTAATGCTTCCCCATGTTTCGTCACCACCTTCTTCTGCTCCTTGAACACCTGATGTTGAATCTTCAGAACCATTAGATCCGTCCGCACTAGGAACACCTGCTGTAAAGAAATCTGAATTCATATTCCATCCGCCATAGTTATTCTGATCTAATAAATCATCTTTAGTATATCTTCTATTAATACTGTCAAAATCGTGAACGGTGCTGGCATCATGTTCTTCACATTCAAAATATGGATGAAGAGTCTCTGCCGTATCACTAGGCCATTTTTCAAATTTCATTATTAATTTATTATAAATCGAAGGATCACAAGCATCACATATATGGACACATTTTTTCATTGTTTTACTATATTTGTATCCTTTCGGACAACATTTTCCTAAACTAACTCTACCAAATTCACCGTATCCTTCAGTTAAAGAACATTCACATAATAATTTTAAAATTTGATATATCAATATTCCACTTATAAAAAATAATACTATACATATTATTTCTTTCATACTTATATTATAATATAAATAAATTTGATTTTAAAATAATATTAATTTAAATGGATAACAACTTCTCTTCTCCCGATATTTATAAAAAAGATCAAAGCAATATAGAAAAAACTTTGGGATCAATAAAAGAGTTATTAACAAAACAAGCACAAGAAAAAATTGAATCATATTTAAAAAAAAATAATATAGAAGAATATAATAATGAGTCATTTCGTAAATCTAATAAATATGCTGAATCGAATATCAAGCAACAATAATGTATTAAATAGGTCATTTAATGATCAAGGTGGTTGCACTAAACCTTGTTCAGCGAGTTTTATTGATTCATTAGAAAAAGTTGTTGTAACAAATGAAGACGTTGATAAGGGATTATGTTGTGCTATATGTCAAGAAGAATTTAAAATGGGGGAACACGTTGTAAGATTACCTTGTAAAGATCCACATTATTTTCATTGTGACACACCTGATGATGTGTGTGGTGGTATTTTACCTTGGTTGAAAGATCACAACAGTTGTCCTGTATGTCGTGAAGAATTTCCCGAAGAAGAAAGTCCGGATATACCTGTTCCTGATGAAAATTTCGATCAACCTGTAAATGGCGAAGAAGTCAATAATGAGGATGATGAAGTTGATGATCAAGTAAATCAACAAATTGAAAATATTATTCAAAGATTATTTACTTTACCACCCATTAACCCTCTACCGTTACCAAATCAACCTATAAATTTAAGAAATACTATATATATTCCAATGATTATTCCTATGAATAATTATTCTGAAGGTGAAGATCCTGATTTACAAGAAGCTATTAGACTATCTATGATTCAATAATTATTACAAAAGATTTGGATTAATAAAATAGAGTATTATGATTAATAATAATAATAAACTATAAAATTCATATTGGGATATTGATTTTAAACGATATGATCTATATATTGACATTATTAAAAAGGATAAAGGTAACATCAAAATATTAAATTTAACAGGTTTTTCATTTGACATACTTCTAACCATATAGTGAACTCCTGAACTAAATATTAATAATACTATTGATAATAATATATCATTTAATAAATTACTTACATTTTTATAATATTCAATCAGAGGTTTAAATCTGTCCATTATATAATACTTAAATATAAAATATTTATTTAATCATAAATGAATATTCAAAATGTGTCAAATGTACCGTCTCATATAGATGAATTTCTAAAAGGGAATAATGAAAAATTAACTGAAATTTATGATGAAGGTATTAAGGTGTTCGGTGACGGATTTCTTAGTTTCAAATGTAAAAAATCTGAAAATAAAATGGATGTTCTTTTTATGAATGAAGAACAAATTCTTGCTAATTTTCCTAAAGAAACTTGGGAGAATCTAAAGAATTCAAGAAACGATAAAAAAATATTTCTAATTGAAGATTTTGATATCAATAGTATGTTTATTGTTTATATTTAAGAAAGGATAGTGTCAATAGTAGACAGTGTTTCTTTGATATTCTCTCCTTTAAAATAGTATTGTTTTCTTTTTTTTGATTTTCCGAAACCATCCCATTTTTGAATAATCGCTGATGCCTCATCAGAATATTTAATATTCTCTGTAGTTATCAGTCCAAAATCATTTCTGGCATTAGTATCGTGATTCTCTATATATATATGTATATTTCCCCTTGAAATTTTATAATAAGCATCTTTAGTCCCCCTTTCAGAATGCGAATCTATATTGTATGACTTTAAATTATATTTACATCCTAACAACTTTATCATTTCTTTAACAGATTCACGTCCATTGTCACTGAAAGTATCTCTTTCATAATAAAGTTCACAAGAAGAAACATTACTGTCTGATTCACCCGATTCTTTTTGAATCTCTTTCCAATGAGAATCTACTAACGACTTGTCTATTCCACTATCATGGATCATTCTCAAAAGTTGCTTCGCTGTTTCAGAATGCATTTCCATATTGGATAGTAATGTTATAGTTTATATATGACTATCTCAAATTTATTTATGTAATTAAAAATATATTATCTTATATATGTATCATTACATTGGATTGGGGATAGGATTAATATTATTTTTAGTCATATTGTATTTTTCATTTAATTGGTCAAGTGAGTCTGCTGCTTGTATTTATGATCACATTTCTAGAAGGTCATTTATTATAGTAAATGATAAAAGAGATATCAGTGATATACAAAAATCATTAAATAAACAGGACGGACTTTATCACATTAAAGGTGATAAATTATATAAAAGAGATAAATTAATAAAAAGAATGGTTGAATGTACAAAAGACAATATGAAATTTATGATGGAGAAATATGGTGTTGAAATAGTTAGTTAATCATTTAAATTGATTTCTCTCCGTTTATCATTATATTTTTTGATTTCACTAACAATTTCATTTAATGTTCCTTTATTGATATTAGTTTCATTAATATTTAATTTATCACAAATAATATGAACAATATCAAAATCAGTTTCATATTTTTTAGATAAATCTCTAATCAAGAAATATTTTTTATTATTATATTTGTCATAAACGAGTTGTTTGAGTTTAACAATTTCAGATTTTAAGATACTCATTTGATTTTTATTATTATTTAGTTCTGTAGTAAGTTGAGATATTTTCTGTTCTTGACCTTTATTCTCTAACTCTAATTTATCAAAATCATTTTGTTTCATCAATAGATTTTGAATCCTTGTATTGAGTTGAAATATATCATCATTCAAAGACTTTATTAATTTATTTTCTCTTTCAAACCCATCACGATTAATAACAGGATTATCATTAATAAGTTCATTAGGTTTTATCATTTGTGATTGATTAAATGAATTCATTAAACCTTGTCTAGCAATATTATCATTAGTATATGTATTATAATTTTGCATTTAAAAAATGATTTTAAAAAAATATTTGTTTTAAAACTTATTTATTTACTTTAAAGATTTTCTGGATTTTTTCTTTAGTGATTTTCTAACTTTAGAACGAGATTTAGATTTAGATCTGGATTTCTTGGATTTTGTTGATAAACGCGATTTGTTTGATCTTCTTAATTTTTTAGATCTTTTGCTTTTACGAGTTCTTTTTTTCCTTCGGGCACCACCAGATTGATTAATAATACCCAATGGTCCGCCACCTAATGTAGTGGGATCGGTTACACCACTGACAACTGCCGGATTCCCGGCAATATATCCACCCGAACTTAAATCAAAATTATATCCAGCAGTTTGAACAGCATTAGTACAAGCAACTGTATTATCTAAATTTCCAGCACCACCTTCATAAGGCGCTAAATTAGTTCCAAAATCCATATTCACCATATTTATATATTATATTAGATATTTTTTTATTATTAATACGATATTTTATTTTTTATTTATTTTTTATTAATACGATATTTATTTTTTATTTATTTTTTATTTATAATATTCATTGGATTATTTACAATTTCTTTACCAGATACTTCTGAATTATATGCTACAACATTCGAATGTAATGCCTGAGCATATCCTGTTTGAGAATTTAAATCAAAATAATAACGTGTGGTGGGTGTTCTTGTATTACAATCAAATTGTTTATTTAAATCTTGACATGGTAGAGGGTGTTTGTTACATACTACATCATAATAATATTCAGATCTATCCATTATATCTATATAATATATTTTATTTTCTAGATTTTCTTTTAGTTTTTTTATTTGATTTTCTTTTAGTTCTTTTTATTTTTTTAGTTCTTTTATTTGATTTTCGTTTAGTTCTTTTTCTACGTTTTTTATATCCTCCTACTGATGGTGGTTGTTCTGGTAATCCTGGTGATTGACCTTGGTTTTGACCGTCAATCATATTAAGTATTCTATTTTCAACTGTTTGTACGGTCTTCGGAAAAATTTTTAATCCTTTATTCGCCAACGAAGCCACCGTCATTGCTTTTAACATCCCCCCCATATTGTATTATACTATACATTAGATTTCTTTTTAGTTTTTTTAGAATTTTTGCTCACGATATATTCAGTTTCTAATTTATTATTTTCATCAAACATTTCTAAACGTAATTGTTTTTTATCACAAAATACTGTTCCAAATCCTAGAGTTTCAGCATGCCATACTAATTTAGATTTTTTTTCTATATTACTGAAATTTAATTCATCGTCATAAACTTTTCCACCAGTTCCACAAGTCACAACTGGCATCTTTCGTTTTCCAACTTCGACTTCAACAATTTGTTTATTGTGATCGTGTCCATTAAAATATATATCTATACCTAACTTAAAAAATGTCCGTAAATATTTATCTAATTTATCATCAGCATTTCCGTGACCAGCAATCGAAACAAATGTGTGATGACCATATAATACTTTCCAAGTAGCATTTGAATTTTTTATTTCATCACTTATATATTTTTCCTGTTTGTCTTTAAGAACTTGTCCCATTAAATCCAGATTTGTATCTATAACAAAAAAATCTACTTTAACACCGTTTTGTTTTTTAGAAAAGGTATAAAAATGACTAGGAAGAAACCATTTTTTCCCTTTTTTGTGTGACTGAATACCATATTCAATTTGATTATGAGAACAACTTCTGAAGAATTGGTCCCAATAATTACCATAATCATGATTACCTAAACACATATAAAATTTAATCTTATTAGGTATCTTTTTATAAGGTGTTTCAAACTTGTCTTTGAATTGTTTATCATCTGGTTTATAACATCCGGCGGGATATATATTATCACCAAGACCACAAACAAATTTTACTTTGTTTTCTTTTATATTTTTGGTCATAGCATCTGCTACAGAATATTGTTCTTTATATCCGCTCCCCATATCACCTAAAATACAAAATGTGATCATATATAGTATATAATATAAATAAATACTTAAAAAATAGTTATTTAATAATGTATAATATGGTAGCTATTGGTATTGATCTCGGAACAACTTATTCTTGTGTGGGATTCTGGAAAGATAATCGTTGTGAAATTATAGCAAATGATCAAGGGAATAGAACGACACCTTCATATGTTGCTTTCACAAAAGAAGAAAGGTTGATAGGTGATTCTGCTAAGAATCAAGCGAATGCTAACCCCAGTAATACTGTTTATGATGCCAAAAGACTTATTGGTCGTGATTTCTCTGAACCAGTAGTTCAGAGCGAAATGAAATTATTTCCATTCAACGTTTCAAATAAAGATGATAAAGTCCATATAGAAGTTGAATATAAAGGTGAACACAAATCATTTCGTCCTGAAGAGATTTCGTCCATGGTATTAGTTAAAATGAAGGAAATCGCGGAAGCATATCTTGGAGAAACTGTGACTGATGCTGTAGTAACTGTTCCAGCATATTTCAATGATTCTCAGAGAAATTCTACAAAGGATGCGTGTGTAATTGCTGGATTGAATCCTCTCCGGATCATTAACGAACCAACTGCTGCAGCGATTGCGTATGGATTAGATAAGAAAGATGACGGAGAACAAAATATCCTTATTTTTGATATGGGTGGCGGGACATTTGATTGTTCCCTCCTAACAATTGAAGACGGTATATTTGAAGTAAAGGCGACTGCTGGTGATACTCATCTTGGAGGTGAAGATTTTGATAATATCCTTGTTCAACATTTTGCGCAAGAATTTAAACGTAAGAATAAACTAGATCTTATGGAATCAAAGAAATCTGTCCGTCGTTTAAAAACTGCTTGTGAACGTGCTAAGAGGACACTTTCTTCTGGTAATACTGCCAGTATTGAATTAGATTCTCTTTATGAAGGTATAGATTTTTTCACTAATATTACTCGTGCTAAATTCGAATCTCTTTGTATGCATCTATTCCAGAAGTCAATGGATCCGGTTCAAAAAGTTCTTAGAGATAGTAAAATGAGTAAGAACAGTATTAATGAGATTGTCTTAGTAGGAGGATCTACACGTATTCCTAAAGTGCAACAATTATTATCTGAATTTTTTAATGGTAAAGAATTATGTAAAAGTATTAATCCTGATGAAGCGGTGGCTTATGGCGCAGCTGTCCAGGCAGCAATCTTGGGAGGTGATCTTAAAGAAGGAGATAAAGCAGGCGACCTACTTCTATTAGATGTTGCACCATTATCTCTTGGTATTGAAACGGCCGGTGGTATTATGACTAAACTTATTGAGAGAAACACTACAATTCCTACAAAGAAATCACAAACTTTTTCGACATATGAAGATAATCAACCAGGTGTTAATATTCAAATCTTTGAAGGTGAACGTACTATGACAAAAGATAATAATCTTTTAGGTAATTTCCTGTTGGATGGGATCCCACCGGGTCCTCGTGGAACACCACAGATTGAAGTATCTTTTGATGTAGATGCGAACGGTATTATGAATGTATCAGCAGTAGAAAAAAGTTCAGGAAAAGCACAAAATATTACTATTAAAAACGATAAAGATAGACTTACAAAAGATCAAATTGATGAAATGGTTAAAGATGCTGAAAAATTTAAAGAAGATGATGAACGTGTAAAAGAAAAACTTGACTCAATTAATAATTTCGAATCTTTATTATATCAAACTAAATCTTCTATTGAAAATAAAGAATTATCTGATAAACTATCAGAAGAAGATAGAAACACTATTAAAGAAACAGTTGATGAAGCAGAAAAATGGTTTGACATTAATCGTGATAGTTGTACTAAACAAGAAATTGATTCTAAACAAGAAGAAATCAAATCTGTAATGATGCCAATTATGACTAAATTACATCAAAGTGCTGGTGGTCCTGATATGAGTGGTATGCCTGATCCACCGACAGCACCTACTATTGATGAAATTGATTAAATTTGATTTTTAATTATTTTTCTTTTAAAAATATATTTTACAATTATAATGAATAAAGATTATGATAAACATTTTAACGCTCTCGATGATCATCAAGATTGGAACACTATTGTAGTTAAGAAACCAAAAGAAAATGTAGCAAATTCTAAAAAGAAACCATCCGATTCTGTTTTAAAAAACATATCATTAGAGAAAAAAGCTGATTCGGATGATTTACATCATAAACAATTAACATTGGATCTTAGACAATCAATTATGAAAGGACGTGCTGCTAAATCACTTACACAGAAACAATTAGCAAATGCAATTAATCTACCAATTCAAACTATTTCAGATATTGAATCTGGAAAATCTATTTATAATGCCGGAAATATTAATAAAATAAAGAGATATCTGAAAATAATATAATATATATTGTATATGCATCCATATTTAGGTTTAGTAATGATTGGTTCTGTATCAGGTTTTATAGGAGGGATGTTAGGCGGAGGGTCTGATGTTTTAATTGTTCCAATGTTATTATATTTTGGGATCATTACTAATATAAAAACAGCAATTGGTACAAGTTTAGCAGCATTAATACCTCCAATAGGTATATTTGCTGTTTATCAATATTGGAAACAACGGGAATTGAATATCACTTATGCGATGATTATAGCAGTAGTGTTTACAATAGTTTCAACATTTTCATCAAAAATAGGAATTGGTCAATCCAAAGACAATTTAAAAAAAATATATGCCGTTTTTTTAATCATTGTAGGAATTATTAGTTTTAAATATTAATCATTTAAAGAATTTGTTATATAAATAAATAAACAATATTTAAAAATGTCAACTATAAAAGATAAACCATTAAAGAAAATAGTTTGTGATACAAGAGTTAAAATAGATTCATTACATAATGATAAAATAAAAGATATTAGTATCAATTCTAAACATGTATCAGATATAAATAACAAAATTAAACAATTAAACAATGATATTATAAATTCAAGTGATAAAAATTATATTATTCAACTTGAAAATGATTTGAATTTATTAAAAAACAAATTAAAAAATTATGAAGAGGATGAATATACTAAATATTATTTAGATAACGGTTTATTATTATCTAAATATTATGATAATAATAATAATAATAATAATAATAATAATAATAAAAGTAATAAAAAAGAAAAAAGTATATTAGATTTTATGAAACAAGATAATAAAATAGAAGATGATGAAAAACATAATGACGGTAATTACAGTGATATAGTAAAATTATATATGATAAATATAGATAATAATATTATAAATAATTGTTTAATAGATGATATAAATGTGTGTAAAAGATGTAATAATAAATTAACAATGATATACAATGATAGTGAACTTTGTTGTGATAAATGTGGATTTACAAAACATGTATTGATAAATATTGAATCTAATTCATATAAAGATCCTATAAGAGAATCAACATATTTTGCTTATAAAAGATCAAATCATTTTAATGAATGGTTGGCACAATTTCAAGCAAAAGAAACAAATGATATATCTGAAGACATCATTAATAATATATTAAAAGAACTTAAAAAAGATAAAAGTTATACTACAAGTAATATTAATTATACTCTTATTAGAAATATATTAAAAAAATTAAATTATAATAAATATTATGAACATATTTATCATATTATGTATATTATAACTGGTAAGAAATGTTCTACACTTGATAGAAATACAGAAGAACAATTAAGAAATATGTTTAAAGATATACAAAATCCTTTTCAAAAACATTGTCCTCCAGATAGAAAAAATTTTTTATCATATTCATATGTTCTTCACAAATTTTGTGAATTACTTGAATTAAAAGAATTTTTAACATGTTTCCCTTATTTAAAAAGTAATGAGAAGTTAAGACAACAAGATGCTATTTGGAAAAATATTTGTAAAGAATTAAAATGGGAATATATTCCAAGTATTTAATTATTCTTCTTGTTTATTTATCACAATACTTGGATAATATTTGTCTAATAAAACAAATGTTGTTGCCGCTAATAATCCTATATATACAGCATGTTGGTTTAAGATACTACAATTTGGTATGAAAAATGTTGAAAATGTGACTATAATAAACAGGATAGAATATTTGATAAAATTATTAAAGTTAAAATTAAAATTCATTATATTATATAATATAAATTATTTAAAGAATAATTTATATATTAATTTATAAATATGGCAGACGAAAAAGTTGATTATCTTGATGTGGACACTCCTATTAATGGACAAAACTATTGCTGTATTTCGTTTCTTGATCCAGCTGAGGTGATAGAAGACAAAAATGCTTTTATCGTATCTAAATTTCTTCAATCTATCTGTAAGAGTGAAAATATGGAGTTTGAAAAGGTAATGAGTCAGTACAAAGACTTTACTTACAAACATGTAGATACTCTTCAAAAAGATTATGATGAGAGAAATAATTTTAAAACCAATGTCCGTGGTATCAAGGTTCGTGGTGTATTCCAGAGCAAACAAGAAGCAGATGCTCGTGCGGCAAAACTACATCGTTCGGATTCTAACTTCCACGTCTTTGTGGGACAAGTAGGATACTGGCTTCCATTTAATCCGTGTGCTGACAATATTGAAGACGAACACTTTGGTGATGATCAACTCAACAATCTGATGCAGAAATACAAAGAAAATAATGTTAATAAAGATATTTTCTATGAAGACCAAAAAAGAGACAAGATTAAATCAGCACAAGAAGAAAGACTTCGTGCTGAAAAAGAACAGAAGTCTAAAGAAGCATTAGAAAATGTTTCGGAAGAACCAGAAGCAGAGGAACCTTGTGCTGAAGAATCTAAAGTAGTAGATGAAGAACCAGTGGGTCTTGATTCTCAGGAACCCGTTGAACAATGTGAATTAGAGAAAACACTATCTGAGAAGGATCCTTGGATGCAGAGAAAAGAAAGTGCTTAACCGAATAAAATTTTATATGTGGATTTAGAATTATCTTGTGATTTTAATATTTCATCTCTTCTATCAGTATATGTTTTTAATTGTTTTTCTAATTCTTTCAATTCTTCATTTTCAGATATACAAACATTATATTTTGATTGAATATTTGATAAACTATCAGGTATTCTCCATTGTTTATCTTCTATTTCACATTTATCTCCTTTTAAATCAGGACACTGTGTCACACCATTATCTAAATAATTAAATAAATATGATTTTTTACAATCATCATATTCATCATATTCAAATACCATACATTTTTCTGATAAAGAAGCATTATTAATATAAAATTTTTTAGAACCATCTATTTTACATCCAGATTCAGATCCATTTATCCATATATTTTGTATTTCTCTGTCTATTTCCAACATACGATCAACCCCTAATGATTCTCTTTCTTCTTTTGTTTTATACTCTTCAGAATATTGTTGTGTTAAATTATATAGTTCTAGATTTTTTTTATCACAAGGCAGATCTAATCTTATTTTTGTTATTTCATCATTTATTTCAGTAATTGATTTATTAATATTTTTTAATTCTTCTTTATTTTTTTCACTTTCTGATGAATTACCTCTTTCAAACAATGTTAAAGGTTCATCAAATAATCCCGGAAATAATGTAAAATCATCTTTCTTCATAGTTTTTCCTTCATTTGAATTCCCTAATAATGAATCAGAATCACTAAATACTAATTTATATATCATAATTAATAAGGCAAATATACATACACCAAGACCTATTTTTAATAATATATCCATCCAATTTCTGGGTTGTTCTGGTTGGGTACCATCACCATCTTTTCCTGGTGCAGATGAGTCCGACACAGCAACTGCTTGAACAACTGACTCCAATGGTGCAGATGGTTCTGGTGGTTCAACCAGGGGTTCAACCAGGGTTTTGCTAAGGTCTCCCCGCCAACTAGGGTTTTGGGCGGGCGGGCGAGTGACTAGTCCACTTTTTTCTGATGACATCCCTTATATAATATATATCATAAAATAAATTTGTATTTTAATTTTCTTATTTATAATATAATGGATGAATATTACTTAATTGGTATAGGAATTATTGTTATCCTACTATCTATAGTTTCCATATATTTTATCATAGAATATTTTGTTAAATTCAATATCAATAAGATATATGAATATCCTAATATGTTAACTGATGAACAATGTTCAGAAATAATATCTCTGGCGAAACCTTTAATTAGACCCAGTACAGTTATAGGTGAAGGTGGCGAGAATGTTCCTGATAAAGTTTTCAGAACCAGTCACAATACATTTATTACAAGAGATCATAAAGTTGTTCAAGATATTTATGATAAATTATCAAAAATAATTGGTATAGATTCGGATCATTTCGAACAATTACAGGTTGTCAGATATGAACCTGGACAACAATATAAAGCACATTGGGACGCATGCTGGGAAGATCATAAATGTGGTGAATTTATGAAAATGGGTGGACAAAGATATGCTACATTTTTATTATATTTAAATGACGATTTTACAGGTGGTGAAACCGGATTCCCATATAGAAATATTAAAGTAAAACCTGAAAAGGGTAAAGCAGCATTATTTTTTAATTTAGAAAAAGACAATAAAACAAAATTAGAAAAATCTTATCACGCTGGATTACCTCCGGATACAGGTGTTAAATGGTTGTGTAATGTTTGGGTGAGATTAAATAAAATCCCATAAAAATATCAGTAAAATTATTTTATATTATTATATTATAAAATGGTAAAATCATCTAAATCTTCAATGAAAAAAATTAAAGGTCCTTTTGAAAAATACAATCTTTTTGAAAAAATGGATTTACAAGATAACTGTTGGGAAGTAGATGGTGTTAAAGTTGTAGGTCCGGGTGTATTTTGTTGGATTTTCATATTTCTGATTGTTCTACAATTTTTCACTTCATTATTTATGATTCCTCAGTTTAGAGAAATGGGTATGACCGACGGTCAAATTGCTTTCAGATATGCAATGAGTCTGTTATTTGCTTTCTTGTCATCCACTTTCATGTTTAGTATGTGTTCTAGATGCCGTGGTCTCGAAGGATTATTGATACTTATCCTACTCCAATTTATTTATGGTTTAATCACAATTGCTCCATTCTTCGCTAAAGTTCAAAAAGATGTTCAATCATTAAAAGCATCGGGCAGAGTTGTTGAAGGAAATAGTCATACTCACTGTAGTGGTGGTGGTAAAAAAAAATATAGAAGGTAATTGTGCAGGTAACGGTAAACCATGTATGGCTTAATCACTTTAAATATTTCTTACATAGTTCTTTGAAATCTAATTTTTCTTTATGTGCTATATGTTTTAATAATTCATATCTTTGAATTTGAATATATAATTCCAGATCTTTTACTGTCATATTTTTTTCTAAATATTCTTTGAGTTTCATTTTATGATAAAATATTATTTTAAAATCAAATTTATTTAAATATATATCTCTATTTATAATATAGATAATGGATTCGGTCCCTATAGATATATTACACAATATATTATCAAATTTACACAAATCTGATAGATCATTTAAAATATATGATTCACGAAGAATATATAATCTTAGAATAGTTAATAAATCATTTAAAAATTATATAGATAATATTAAGAATTTAATTTATTTAAATGATAGATACAATACCAATCATTATGAAAATATGTTTAATCGTTTAGCATATAGTGGATTATATTGTAATTTTGAATGGTTGTTCAATAATAATTATCATATTTCGATAAATAACATAAATAATCTTATTATTCATTACAGACATGATATATTTGAATTATTAATGACATATGATAATTTAAAAAATATGTTGTTTAATAGATTTAATTTATTCGCATTTAAAGATGAATTAGATATTTTATCACTTTCTAAATCAGATAATCCTTTAATAATAGCAGGATCACATTTTACAAGTAAACAATCTAATTTAAATATTATTAAATTATTACTAAATAAAAATATTAAATGTAATCCATTCATACATCAAGTTCCAGAACTATTCCAAATATCTATTAAACATAATAATATTATCCTTATTAAATATTTAGTCACATTTTATTATTCATATATTGAACATCATGTATATAAATTGACTAACTATATGATGAATTCTAATAATAATGAAGATTTATATTTTTATCTTGTACAAAACGACAAAATAAAAATATCTCATCAATTTTTAATAAATTGTATTCGTAAAAAATATAATGAATTATTTATTTATTCATGTGATAAAATTAATCATGATTATGAATATAAATGTTTAATATCTAAAATTTATGAACATAATAATACAGATTTATTTATATATTTATTGAAAAATATAGATAATATAGATTTTTTATATATTGTTGATGAGATGTTAAATTACAAAAAAATGTTTAAATATATATCATACTTATTAAATGAATATTTTGATAAATTAGATAAATCATCACAATTTATAAAATTATGTATTACTAATTGTATAGAAAAAAATGTTATAAAACACTTAGTTGATGTGGGATTTAAGATAACAATTGATGATATTAGATTATGTTTAGATATGGAAGATATTAAATTAGTTGAACATCTATCTAAAAAATACAACAGTATTTAAAAAAATATTGACAATAATATTATGCCAGCAATGCGTGTCCAAAAAAGAAATGGAGAATACGAAGAAGTTTCTTTTGATAAAATTTTAACTAGAGTAAGATTATTATGTGACGGTGATGAAATCACAGAAAAAATAAATATTGATCCTACACTAATTGCTCAAAAAGTATGTTCCGAATTAAAAGATAATATTAAAACATGTGAATTAGATAAATTAGCATCAGAGACTGCTATTTCACTTTATACAAAACATCCTGATTTTGCTACTCTAGCAAGTAGGATCAGTATATCAAATCATCAAAAAGAATGTCCTAATGAATTTTCCGATTGTATATGTATTTTATATAACGATGGCGATAAACCTGTAATTCATAAATATCTTTATGAATTAGTTATGAATAATAAAGATTTAATTGATTCTAAAATTAATTCACATAGAGATTATTTAATAGATTATTTTGGATTTAAAACACTTGAGAAAAGTTATTTATTAAAACAAAATCATATTATTCGTGAAACACCACAATACTTATTTATGAGAGTATCATTATGTATTCATAGAAATAATCTTACTCATGCTTTTGAAACATATGATATGATTTCTAATAAATATTTTATTCACGCTACACCCACATTATTTAATGCTGGAACTAAACATGAACAACTTGCTTCTTGTTATTTGGCTGCTATGAAAGATGATTCTATTTCTGGTATATTTGATACTCTTAAAGATTGTGCTCTTATATCTAAATATGCTGGTGGTATCGGATTACACATTCATAATATTCGTGGTGCTGGATCATCTATTCATGGAACAAACGGTATTTCGAATGGTCTTGTTCCGATGTTGAGAGTATATAATGATACTGCAAGATATGTGGATCAAGGCGGAGGAAGAAGAAATGGATCTATTGCTATCTATTTGGAACCATGGCACTCCGATATTATGGAATTTTTAGAATTAAAAAAGAATCATGGAAATGAATTAGAAAAAGCACGAGATCTATTTTATGGATTATGGGTCCCTGACCTATTTATGAAACGAGTCCAGGAAAAAGGTATATGGACTCTTATGTGTCCTAATCAATGTCCTGGATTAAGTGATTGTTATGGCGATGAATTTGAGCAATTATATACTAAATATGAAAAAGAAGGTAGAGGTAAACAAATTGAAGCCCAAAAAGTATGGCACTCTATTTATATATCACAAATTGAAGTGGGTATGCCATATATTTTATTTAAAGACGCTTGTAACAGAAAATCCAATCAAAAGAATTTAGGAACAATCAAATCATCTAATCTTTGTACTGAAATTATCGAATATTCTGCTCCCGATGAAACTGCTGTTTGTAATCTAGCATCTATTTCATTAACTAAATTTGTGGAACATACTGTAATTACTGATAAAATTGTTGTATATTCTAAATCTAATTGTCCTCAATGTGATTATATCAAAAATATCATGAAACAACGAAATATTAAATATGAAGAAATTATTTTAGATAGACAATCTGATAGAAAT